>Ga0247813_10000295_pt1 | contig 54669 bp, 59 predicted proteins | sample UWRJL169409C1_FD_180719 | JGI IMG/M metagenome (GOLD analysis project Ga0247813, IMG submission 180719) | Plant litter microbial communities from Arlington Agricultural Research Station in Wisconsin, United States - UWRJ-L169-409C-1 | ecosystem: Environmental > Terrestrial > Plant litter >... | reverse complement strand
GAATTAGCAGCTACAGTGCGAACGTCGCTAAGGCCAAAAACAAATAATAATTCAGTCTCGATTCGACGACCTGGCATCACAAGATGGCCGTAGCTCCCCATCCAGAGCATTCCATCCCGGCGCTGCCAGACACTCCTCACTTGAAGCGTCTCGATGTCTATGCCGTAGTGCGCGAAAATTAATTCCCGCTTGTAGGCATCCGTCCCGCTCTTGGAGTACATCTGCGTCTCCGTTGACTTGCAAATGTTGACAACCTTAAAGGGCATGATAACGCTCCATACAGCTAAGAATCAAGGGGGTTAATGGAGAGCACACAGGGACCGCCATCTCAAGCCGCTCGTGAACGCCGCCGCTATCCGCAACCTGCAGAGGCTTTGCTCTACAGGTCGCATTAAGCTTTGTTCACTTACACTGGCGTCTTCGCCGAAGCCTAGGTGCCGGCCGGTTTGATGCCGCGCCACACCGCCGTTTTTATTCCTGCAAATAGCATAGGTCGAAAGGCGATCCTGTCTTCGAGGTCGCTTCTCCCTGCAGGAGGCGGCAGTTCCTGCCGAGAACATCCTCGGCGGTGTAACCGGTTAGACCGAGCATCGTTCGCAAGTACGATGGGATAATCAGGTTGCCGCGCGTCGGAGACAACCATTGGCATTCTCGTGCGCTGAAACGCGAAGGCGGAAAGCTCTTTTCGATCAGCCATCCCTTGGTTTGTCGCTGCAGCGGGGAGATCTCCATGTATGTCGGATGGCACTGGATTGGACACGTTTGACCTCGAAAATTGCTCAAGGTCCAAAACGCAGACAGGGGCGAATAGTTTCTCATCCCGCGTACAGATGTCGACAAGCTCGCTGATAAAGCGCCGATCGCCTCCTGCTATGGAGGTCCCGACGGCGGCTAACGAGATAAGACCGCAGCGGCAAGTGCGTCATTCAACTGCTCCTGGGTAAACGGCTTGGATAACCGCGCTAGTCCGGCACCCTCTCCTCCTGGCAGTTCAGCGTAGCCGGTGGCCAGGATCACGTTGAGTCCAGGATGCTTCTCGGCCACTTGCCTTGCCAGCTCTGCTCCGGTCATGTGCGGCATGGCGTGATCGGTAATCAGGACGTCGGGTAGCGCCCCTAGTTCAAGACGCCGAAGCGCGTCCTCCCCTGAATTGACCTCAATCACAGTGTGTCCAAGGTCTTCCAACATCAGGGCCGTATTCATCAAGACAAGGCTGTCGTCGTCGACCGCCATGACGGTCAGCGGAGGTACCGGAGCGAACGAAGGTATCTCCGCGGCAGGCTCGGGCACAGCGCTAATGTCTGCAACAGGAAGCCATAGCTCGGCTGTGGTGCCCTGACCCGGATTAGACTTCATGATCAGGCGGCCGCCAGACTGGGCCATCAACCCCTGCACCATCGGCAACCCAAGCCCGGTCCCTTTCCCGACGCCCTTCGTGGTGAAGAACGGCGTGGTCGCCTTCTCCAGTGTTTCTGCGTCCATGCCTCCGCCCTCGTCTTTGACGGACAGGCAGACGTATTCGCCAGCGGCAAGGTCCGGGACCTGTTTGTTTTTCCGTATGTGTTTGCGAGCCGAGATCGAGATCATCCCCCCGCCGGCATGGCGTCCCGGGCGTTGACCACTAGATTGAGCAGCGCGCTTTCGAGTTGGTTCGGGTCGGACAACACGGGTGGCAGGGAAAGCGGGAACGTGGTGCTGATCTCTATGGACGGACCGATAGACCGCTGGAGCAACTCGGCCATTTCTCTGACGAGGGCGGGCGCGTCAACCACCTCAAGCTTGAGGTCCTGCTTGCGGGAAAATGCCAACAGCCTCTGCGTAAGCGATGCGCCCCGCTTTGCGCCGATGATCGCGTTATCAATCAAGTCGACGACGTTCTGCCCTTCCACCGCGCGTTTGCGCGTGATCTCGAGGCAGGATTGCCATGAGAAGCTTGTTGAAGTCGTGGGCAATACCACCGGTCAACTGCCCGACAGCTTCCATCTTCTGTGCCTGAAACAGCTCCAGCTGCGCCTGTTCGAGCGCTTGCTGAGCCTGCCGTTTCTCGGTGACGTCTCGAGTGATCTTGGCGAAGCCTATCAGCTTGCCGTCATCGAGGTGGATGGCGTCGATGATGACATTTGCCCAGAACCGCGTGCCGTCCTTGCGAAGTCGCCACCCCTCCTTCTCGAAGCGGCCTTCCCTGGCGGCGATCTCAAGCGCTTTTCGCGGCAGGTCTTGCGCCTTGTCGAAAGCGCGGCCGGGAACACTTCCCAGGTCACGGGCACCAGCCTGCGCCACTGATCGGTTGAAAAGAGCAGCGCATAAAAGGCGACGCCATTGATCAACCACAAGAGGGGATCGAGAAATGCCACCAGCGCGACAGGCCGAGTGTGTGGCGCAGACCGGGAATGCCGAGCCAGGTCGGCAGCGTGACGGAATCATCCTTCGCGGTCCAGATACGATCCTTCGGCACGGGAACTTGGAACCGAAACCAGTCAGTTCCCGGCGTGCAGTCCCGTCCCCAATAAAGCCGCGGATGATCGGCCAGTATCTGCAGGCCGGACCGCATTATGAAGAGCATGAAGAACATGTTCAAAAAGTCCTGGAGCTGCAGCCACCAAGGGAAGCCAGAATCGACTGACGGCGCCGACTGCGCAATCCCTGAATGGCTATGGATAAAGGTCTCAATGTCGGGAATCTCGCGCAGGCTTTGCGCGAGTGCAATCATCCAGAGCAGCGCCGCTGTGCCGATGGGCACAAGCCGTAGCGTATTGATCCATTTTCGCCCTATCCGTATGTGTGGGAAAATTCCCTGCTGTGGCGGCATCCAGTGATCAAGACGGATGCGATCGTCCGCATCGCTGAGCTCCGCGCGGAGCGGCTCGGACGAGGAAGATTGCGATGTTGTGGGCATCGGCGATCGCTTTCTGTTATCGATCGCGCCTGGCAAAGAAGAGGTCAGTCGCGAAGCTTGGTCAGCGCAGAGCCCTTGTGAAAGGCGATGTGCTCGGTTTTGCTGCTTTTGATTTCATACTGCGGTGATTCCGCGCTCGCGTGACGCGTGTAGCCGTGGACTTGGAAATTGCCCGTATAGACGCGGACTATTGCGCCGCTGACGCGCCCGGCTTCCGAATTCCAGCTCACGTGATCACCGACTTCGAATCTATCCACCATGATCGACCTGATGTATAAGGATGGGCGTGTCCCAAAGACCAGAATACCGTCACGCAGCTTCAATGCTATCGTACGACAGCGATCTACCACTTAACGTTCGCGCTCAAATTCGGTTCCAGTGAAATCGATACACGCTTTGATCTGGAAATAACCGAAACACGACCTTCGCCGATATGCCGAAGTAGCTACGCACAATTATTGAGTTGGAGCCAACACGAACAGCTTCTTCACCATAGGTCACTCAACCAGGGCAATCGTTGAATTCGTCGATCTGCTTCGGGAGTCTCGCGTCGATCTTGTTGTCGATGTGAGGTCGATACCGCGCTCGCGCACAAATCCGCAGTTTAATGGTGAAAGTCTTCAAGAAACGTTGGCGCTGTGGCAGATCGGCTATGAGCATATCGCCGAGCTTGGCGGACTTCGAGGTAAGGCGCGCGGGCCGGAGCCATCCCCCAACACCTATTGGCGCGTGCGCAGTTTTCGCAACTATGCGGACTATGCCCTCACGGGGCCGTTCGCCGCAGGCTTGGCACGCCTGCGAGAACTTGGCATCCAGCACCGCTGCGCGATCATGTGCGCGGAAGCCGTCTGGTGGCGCTGCCACCGCCGCATCATAACCGACTACCTGGTCGGCGAAGGCGAGCGCGTGATGCATATCCTTGGGGCAGAACATGTCAACGAGGCCAGCGTGACACCCGGTGCTGTCATGCGAGGAGATGGAACAATTGTCTATCCCGAGGAGCATCAAATACGGAAATAGGCGTAAAAGACCGCACTCAATAAAGCGGTTTCGCATAGTCGTCACCCTGTCGATACGGCACGCCTGTGATCGCAAAATAGGCTCGGCCACGCCCTGATTATGGCCGTCATCGTGGCAATCCCGGCCGATCACACCAGGGAGGTGTTCTTCCTCCCCAAACTGAAGAAGGCGTTGATCGGGCTTCCAGTCGGACTGAGCGTCGCCTTGGCGCTGTTCGTGGCCAGTTATTGGGGCCTACATGCCGGCATCCACGGTTCTCAAGGCACTACGGCTACGGGGGTTGAACGGATTACGCACACGCCTGACGTCAACACCCACACGACGCACAGGATAGCGTCAGCATTTGAACCGCCGTACTATTTAAATACAATCGTAACTCGGTTATGGACTCGCATAACTTCCCCGGGAGATGGCCGCGATCAAGTCCTTGCAAGAGCCGCAAGCGAACAACGCTGCGGATGCCGACGGATAGGCACCCGCTGGGCGCTTCTCAGTTGAAAATCGAAGTGGGTCTGGGCCAGAGCTTGTAAGACCCACTCCAATGCTAAATTTCGCTGCGCAGCTCCATATGGTGGCGCCAGAAAATAAGAAAGCTGCTTTGGCGAAGGTTCCCACTAGATATTAGTGTTAAAGCTTGGCAAGCGCCGCCTGGATGCGTTCACCGGCCTTCTTAGGGAACTTTGCGGTCTTGACTGCTTCGAGGTTGACAGCCGGATCACCCACGACAACTACGGCTGCCATGCCCATCGAGTAATGCGGATTGCATTTGATCACATAGGTGCCGGCAACGGTAAACGTCACCTTGGCCGTTTCGTTGACTTTACTCTTGAACGCTTCCGCACCTTCGGGAAGCATGCCCTTGACGGTCTCGGCATTGTGGCTCTTGTCGGTCGGGATGAAGGATACCGTATCGCCGGGACTGATTTTGCTCAGCACCGGTTCGAACACCATGACTCCGTCTGGACCCTTATTGAGCATGTGAACTTCAAAATCTGCGGCAAACGCCGTCGTGGTGAGAGCGGCCAGCAAGGCTACACCCGTGAGGCATGTGTAAGCAAAACGCATTTCAATTCTCCTTGAAGACAGAGAGTCTGTCCGATGGCTGTTGAGATGAAGTTTATGCTGATTGAACTAGGGCCTCATTGACATAACGCAAATAGATTCATGGAAAATACTTCTTTTAGAGCAAAATAATTGAAATTTTTTTCTATTCGCGGACGCCTTCGGCTAATTGCGAGAGTCTGACGGAGTCGAGAACGAGCAATTTTTGCCGTCCACCTTTAACGAGACCTTTCGTTTCCCAGCCACTGAGAATGCGAGAAACGGTGTGCAATGTCGTTCCGGTCATTTCGGCAATGTCTTGGCGGGAAATCTGAAAGTCGATACGGATACCGTTATCTTCTTTCTTGCCGGCCTGCTTTATCAGCCGAAGAACGGCATGCGCGACCCGGCGTTCCACCTCCTCGGTCGACATTTCGCGAATGCGGGTATGGGCTTCCTGCAGCCGCTGGCCAATTGTCTGCATCGCAGCGATTGCCAATGCTGGGTTCTGCTCAACGAGAACCGGCCACATGTTGGTCGCCCAGACGAGTACAACGCTCTCCGCCGCAGCGGTCGCCGTTCCGGGGTAGTCCTCACGTTGAAGCGCCTTGGCAAAGCCGAACAGATCTCCGGGATGCACCATGCGGACAATAATCTGTTGGCCATTTGCAGTAACCTGCGTCACCTTCAGGCGCCCGTGAAGCAGGAGGTAGAAGTGGGTCGCAGGCCCGCCTTGCTCGAATACCGCTTCTCCTTGAGGAACGCGGCGCGAAACTGCCGAAACCAGGAGCTTGTCCAGATCGGAGTCGCTCGCCTTGTCGAACAAGGAGAGCGACCTGACCAATGTCTTGTCTATTCCAGCCACAACGGATCCTTCAAACGATCAATTTTCTCCCGTTTGTATCGGCATTCCTGCACAAGCGCAAAGCGCGCCAATGCTTTAGACCATTGCTGTCGAGCATGTAGGAAGTGTGATACCAGCCAAGGCCAGGCGTGAGATGAAACCGGATGAACGTTTTGTCTCCCCTGAAATCGAACGCTCTTTGTTCGTCCTTGATCTCTTTCTAGGCACTTGGGATCGACGCATCTTTGCGGTCAACAAAGGTCCTTGAGCATTGTATGAACAGTGGCAACATGATTGCTGATCGGGACCGCTTGTACCCGGCGACAGGCGGCGCTGCGAACGGACAGGTTGCGCTAGGTTTGCGGTGAAACGAACATCCTTGCGGTTTCGCAACGAGTCGGTACCCGAGTGCCTGTAGTCCTGTCTTTCGTCAAGCAACAGACAACACTCGATGGGGAGTGAACGAATGACCACGGAACCTCAGGAAAAACCGACCGTGCGGGTGAGCCGGGCCGTTCCGCGTGGTCTCGCCACCACCGGACCGATCTTGTTTTCCTACGGTTTCCGGCCGTTCTTTCTTGGCGGCGGATTCTGGGCCGTCGTCGCCATGGTGCTTTGGATCGCGGCACTGATGTTCGGCTGGCCAATCGGTGGCGCCTATGGTGCCGCCCACTGGCACGCCCATGAAATGCTGTTCGGATTCACCCCGGCGATCCTTGCAGGCTTTCTCTTGACGGCGGTTCCCAACTGGACCGGCCGGCTGCCGGTCTCCGGCCCGCCCTTAATGGTGCTGGTTGCGATCTGGGCAGCTGGCCGCCTGGCGATGCTGTCGCCGGCCCTGATTGGCGTCACGACGGCTACCGCTGTCGATGCGCTGTTTCTGCCTTCGCTGCTATTCAGCTGCGCCCGGGAGGTGATTGCCGGCCGCAAATGGAGCGATCTGAAGGTTGTGTGCGGCCTCGCGGCCCTGTCGTTCGCTAATATTCTCTTTCACTATGCGGTCATCGGCGAAGACCACTCGGGCGTCGCCAACAGGCTGGCGGTCTCCGCCTATGTCATGCTGATCACGATTATCGGCGGCCGTATCATCCCGAGCTTTACCCGCAACTGGCTGAACAAGCTCGGCTACAAGAAATTCCCTATGCCACACAACCGCTTCGATGTGATCGCCATCATCGTCGGGCTGGTCGCTCTCTGCGCCTGGGTCATGTGCCCCGAGCATCCCGCAACGGCGGTCCTGGCGACGATCGCCGGCCTACTGCACGCGATCCGCCTCACCCGCTGGCGCGGCTGGACGACATGGCCGGAAAAACTGCTTGTGATCCTGCACCTAGCCTATGCCTTTGTCGCGTTCGGCCTTTTCGGCATTGCGCTCGGTGCACTTGGGATGATCGACGAGTTGTCGGTCCTGCATTTGCTGTCGGTCGGCGCCATTGCCTCGATGATGATCGCAGTGATGAGCCGCGTCACCCGCGGCCATACCGGGCGGGTGCTGACAGCCTCGCCGATGACATCCGTCTCCTATGCCGCAATCCTTCTGGCTGCTGTGCTGCGGCCGCTGGCCAATGTGCTGCCGAATTTCTACAATCCGCTGATCGCTGCGGCCGGCCTGTTCTGGATCCTTGCCTTCATGCTGTTCTGCTGGGAATGCGGTCCGATGTTGCTCAGAGTGCGACGAGATGCCCGGGGGCAGAGCGCATAGAACTGACCCGATTCTTGTCTCTCGGGCGCACTTGCTGATATTATCCTATGCGGAATTCCGATCCGCAACGCTGGAGAGATGATGCAACTGACGGCCTTTTCCGACTATTCGCTGCGCCTGATGATGATGGCGACCGCCCATAGCGACCGGCTGGTGACAATCGAGGAGACGGCGCGGGCCTTCGATATATCGCGGGCGCACCTGATGAAGGTCGCCCAACATCTCGTCCGGCAGGGATTTTTGAAAGCGGTGCGTGGGCGGACCGGTGGACTGATGCTGGCGAGGCCGCCCGAAGCGATCGGGCTCGGCGAGATCGTGCGTTCCACGGAGCGGGATTTTACCCTGGTGGAGTGCTTCGGGCCGGACAACCGTTGCCGGATCACTCCCCGCTGCAGGTTGCGCGGCGTGCTCGCCGATGCGCTGGACGCCTTCCTGTCGGTGCTGGATCGCCACACGCTGCACGATCTGGTGCGCAATCCGCGGGATTTCGGCATGCGCGCCGTTTAACAAAACCTGCTGATCCAAAACCTGCAGGTTACCGAAGCGAACACCGATCCGGCTTAGAAGCGCAACGCCGTCTCGGCCACCATCATGTCGGGCGTCCACGGCGGATCGTAGACCAGGTCGACATCCACGGACGTCACGCCATCCACTTCCCCCACGCAGCCGGCGACGGCATCCTTCAGGACGGCGGTTGCCGGACATCCCTCCATCGTCGTCGTCATCGTCACCCGCACCGGCCGCCCTGCTGCACGGTGATGCCGTAGATTAGTCCGAGATCGACGACATTCTCGCCGAGTTCGGGATCGATCACCATGCGCAGGCGGTTGTCGATCCGAGCGGCCAGATCCCCCGGGTCAGGCATTGGCCTTATCCTTGGACGCGCCGATGCGGATCAGCATGCGGAAGGTTTCGCCGCCATCATCGAAATTGCCGGCCCATTGGTGCCCGCGCTTGATCAGCTCGGGAAACAGGAACAGCGGTTCGCGCGCCAGAAGCACGAACATCACCGCGCCAGGCAGCATCTTTTCCGCAGCCGCCAGAATGCGCACCATCGGCTCCGGCGGATCGAGATCGATGAGATCGAGATGGCGCTCCGGCTCCGGCCAGACCTGCGGCGCCCCGGCATTGCTGGAAATGACCTCGTCATCGCCGAGCGGCTTCGGGGTGAAGACCACCTCCCAGTCGCCGCCCTCGATTTCGCGCGACTGGTGGGCAAAGCCGCGATTGGCCATCACGTCGAACAAGGGCGTGGGGCAAAAGGTGGCGTAGAGTTTCAGCCCCTGGCCAGGCTCAAGGCCCATCACGGCCTGCATGATGGCCTGAAACGGCTCGCCGCCGTTCTTCAGCAGCGGGCGGACGTCGAGTTCGAGGGGCGGCACAGTCATGGGGACCTCCTGGTCGGCATGTGAGGAAGGAAGAGATTGGGACGGACGGCCCCGCCCGGCAGCTGCACGATGATGGAAACATGCGCCAGCCGGCGGGCACGGGCAAATTCCAGGATCAGGCAAAGGGTCGCGATCAACTGGCAAAACGCCGCCAGCCGGAAGACCGTCGGCTGCTGCGCCAGCAGCGCCAGGGTGGCGACTGCCACTGCGGCAAAGAATAGTATGAACCAGCGCATCGCCTTCCTCTCGTCGACCAGATCCTGGACGCGTGGTGTCGGCACCCGCCCGAGGATCGGAGCATAACACTCGAGCCAGGTCAGAAATGGGACAATCTTGTAGAGCTGGGCAAGGCCGAGGCCGGTCAGCCAGCCGAAAATCGCCATGTAGGTGAGTGCCGCAACGCCCGCGTCGGTTGGGGCCGCCACAGCGACAATGCTGGCGATTGCGATTGTGGCAATGAGGGCCGCAACGGCGCCGAGACTGACGCGGCTGTTGAGTTCCAGCTGCCGGCGTTTGCGCCGCCGGTAAAGCCGCAGCATGTCGGCGCCGTAGACGGTCAGGGCAGGAAAGCCCAGCGCTGCGGCCACAAACAGCATCCCCGGCGGCCCCGCATCAAGGGAGATGACGAGCGGTACCGCACCTGGCACCATCGTAGCGCTGTTGCTCCGGCCCACCAGACGAAACGCTGCTTCGCCTGCCCGTTTTCCGGCGCCAGCATGAACATCGCCAACAGGCGGTAGCTCACGCCCATCGCCGTGAACGTCATCCAGCCGCCAAGTCCGAGAATGGCGTGCAACGAGACGCCGTTGATCAAAAGCGCCACGCCAGGACCGCCTTGCGACAATCCGGACAGGGTCAAGGCGAAGCTTGCGCCAAGCGCGACCGTGCCGGACAGCGAAGCCAGGCCGGCGACGACAAAACGTGCTGGCAGGGGCAACGGCCTCGCCCGCCACAGCGTCACCGCGAAGATGCCGATTAATAGCGAAAAACCAAGGCTAAGCAGCATGGCGCCAGCCGGCAGATGATAAACTGCCCATCCGGTTTCGCCGGCCAGTGCAGCAAACCCGAATAAAAGGCACAAGAGCCCGGTGACGAGCAGCACGAGCGCCGGAAAGGCCAGATGCCCGCAGCAAAGCGGGCGCGCTACCAAAACCGGCACGAACTGCAGCAGCGCACCGCTCATCAGCAGGCCAAGCCAGCCGATGGTCAGGGTGTGAACGAGGACAAGTGTTTCCGGAGCACCGAGCTCGACCGCCGGATAGCCGAAGCCAAGCGCCATCATCGCTTGGCCCGCCACCAAGAAGAGGAGCGCGGCAGCGAAATAAGTCATGGTCCAGCGGGAAAGCGAGGCACCTGGCATTACAGCTCACCCTTACGGTTGGTGGAATTGGCGTCAGTGTCCGCCGCAGGTGCAGACATGCTCTTCGGTCGCACCACCCCCACCTGCCAGACTACCGATCTCGATCCGCCAGACCTGCGGACCGTCCTCGACAGAATTCCAGGAAAACTGACCCGGATAGCGGATCTCCAGTTGGTCGTGCAACGGACGCGGCGCGTGATCGCTCACGATGAAGAAGGACGCGCCGGGAACAAGTGCATCGATCATCCCGAAAATCGTCGGATGGCGTTCGTGCGGCTGGATGGTTCGCACATTGATCACAGGCTTTGAGGTGGCTGTGGTATCGATATTGGGCATGGGGTCTCTCATCATGGCTGCATAATATCGTTCCCGAGGGGCACAGCCGGACCCATGGCAGGGAAGCACCAACATTAAGGCAGGTTGCAGCATCCCAACTTGTCGAAGCGCAAACAATTTGCCGAACCGCATTTCAATGCCATCCACTGCAGATGTTTGGCAAAGAGCGCAGCCGTGTAACGCCCTAGCAGTTGCCTTTGCCTGGATGTTAGAGGCAGGAGCCTGCCGCTTGACAGGCCTTGGAGGACCAGAGCGACTGCTGCGGCCTGCATGATTTTGGTGCTGGCGGGGTTGTCGAGGACTGATCCGCTGCTCCTGCCCGTCACGAAACAGGAAGCGCGCGCAGTAGCTGCAGACAAGCGATCAATTGTCCGGCAAAGGCCTGAGCCTGCACGCGCGGCTGTTCTTCTTTCTCGCGCTCGGCCAGATCGAGGTAACAGTCGAGCAGGAATTCACTGAGTGACACCGCCTGCCCCGATACGGGTTCGGGCAGGTTGTCGAGCAGGGGGGTATTCACAAACGAGCTTGCTGTCATCACCGCGGCACGGTTTCGCGCGTCGCCGGCAAGCGCGAGAAGCTTTTTCGATACCATCGGCATCGCCGCAATCCGTTCGAGATGGTTAGCCAGTTGTGTCTCGAGCATCGGCAAATCGGCGTTTATAGCGTTGGGTGCAGCCCGGCGCCCTGCATGGAACGCCAGTCGTCGCTCGCGGCGCAGCGTGGCGACATGCCCCAGTTCCTCCTTTGCCATGTGCTCCGCCGCCACCCGGATTTCTTTTGATGGCGCATGCGCGGCGACATAGGTCCAGAAGACAAAGGCCCGTTCCTCGTTGCGCACGGCCATGGAGAATGCTCGGTACGAGCTCAAAAGCTCGGGCGCCACGACACCGGCTCCCTCGTCATCGAACGACGCTTCGGGCATCAGGAGAGGTACGGCGACAATCCCGCCGCCGCTTTCGGCCCGCCATCTGTCGACGTTTTCGAGATGGCATTCCTCTTCCGCGACCAGTCGGTCGAACACTGCGGCAAGATCAGGACGGTTCTCCGCCAGCATCCGCGCGGCCAGCGCCACATAGCCGGCCACGGCATCCTGTTCCATGGCCCGTGCGAGGGCGATCAGTTCCGGCATGGATTTCACCTGCCACGGTTCCTGCGTCGTTTCCGGCATTTTCGGTCCTTGATTGAGTGTTGCGCCGGCGTGGATTTGCCGAGCGGCCATAAGGCCCTTCATTATAAAAACATTCACCTATTATATTTGATTTGGAACAAAGAGATATTGGGTGTCGTTGTGTACCTGTCCGGCTGATTGCACCAATTTGCCGACCAGACGGAACCCAATGTCCCGAATTTCGCTCTCCCATAGGCCTTTCAGCCTCCTGCCCGTTCTGGCAGCGCTTCTGATCGCTTGGGCGATGGCCTTGCCCGCCTTTGCTGCCGGACAACTTCCCGCCTATCTGCAAAAAGTGCAGCCCGCAGAACTGTTTGAGGGCGCCGACCGTTTCGGCGAACCGGCGGGCGAGCCGCCGATCGCACCAGTTTATCGCGGTGCGGGTCTGGTTGGCTATGCCTATCTCAACTCCGACGTTACCAGTTCTGTCGGGTATTCCGGCAAGCCCATCCACATAATCGTCGGCATCGATGCCGAGGGTGTGGTGCGCGGCTTCAAGCTTATCGACCACAAGGAGCCGATCGTCCTGATCGGCATTCCGCAGGCCAAGGTGGTCGCCGCCCTCAATTCGATCCTCAATAAAAATATGGCGCGGGTCGCTTCCGGCGCCGAGCGACCGCCGCAGGTGGATATTGTCAGCGGCGCTACCGTGACCGTGCTGGTCATGGGCGATAGTGTCATCCGCTCGGCCGTAAAACTGATCCGCACCAACCGGCTGAAGGACGGCGTCAGCGCACCGGCAGCGGTGGCTGCCGACGTCAAGACCGTCAATATGTCGAAGACCGATATAGTGGATTGGCAGACACTTGTCGGTGACGGTTCGGTGCGCAGTCTACGCATGACTGTCGGTGAGGTCTCGGACGGGTTCCGGCAAGCCAATCACGCGGAGGCCGCGGAAAGGCCGGAGACGCCGCAGGCCAACGATCGTTTCATCGATCTCTACATTGCGCCCGTCAGCGTTCCGGCGATCGGCAAAAGCCTGCTTGGTGAATCCGGCTATCAACGATTGGCAAGCCGGCTGAAGCCCGGCCAGTCGGCCGTGCTCGTGGCCGGTGACGGCGCTTATTCGTTCAAGGGCTCCGGCTATGTGCGCGGCGGTATTTTCGACCGGATCGAGCTTTTGCAGGACGGCCAGGGCCTGCGGTTTCGCGATCGTGACCACACAAGGCTACCCACTCTGGCAGCACAAGGCGCACCGCGGCTTCGCGACATTGCCCTCTTCACTGTTCCTGTCGATTTCGCCTTTGAAGTCACCGAGCCCTTCGAGCTACAATTGCTGGTGCAGCGCAGTATCAATACGCATGATAAGGCGGTCATTCCCTACATGCTCGGCTACAATCTGCCATCATCCTATGTGAGCGTCGAAAAGGCCGTGGTTGCCACGCCGGCGGCGGAAACAGCGCCTGAAGCCCTGCCGTCCATCACGCTTGCGCCAATGGAAGACCAGGCGCTCTGGATCAGCATCTGGCAGATGAATCGAGTGTCGATCGCCATTACCGTCACCGCTCTGCTCGTCCTCACCGCGATCTTCTTTTTCCAGGATTGGCTGGTCAAGCGACCGGTGATGTTTGGTTGGATCCGGCGCGGCTATCTTCTCTTCACGCTGGTGTGGGTTGGCTGGTATGCCAACGCGCAGCTTTCGGTCGTCAATGTTCTGACCTTCGTCAATTCGCTCATCACCAACTTTAATTGGGAGTTCTTCCTAGCCGCGCCTCTGGTCTTCATCCTGTGGGCTGCGGTCGCTGCAGGCCTTTTGTTTTGGGGGCGCGGCCCGTTCTGCGGCTGGTTGTGCCCGTTCGGCGCCCTGCAGGAACTGACCAACAATGTCGCCCAGTGGCTCAAAGTGCCGCAGATCCGCCTGCCTTGGGGTCTGCATGAGCGCCTGTGGCCAATCAAGTATGTCATCTTTCTTGGACTTTTCGGCTTATCCTTTTATTCGCTGGCGCTCGCCGAGATGTTTTCCGAGGTCGAGCCGTTCAAGACCGCGATCGTGCTCAAATTCGCCCGCGAATGGCCCTTCGTGCTGTTTGCACTGACGCTGCTGTCGGCCGGACTGTTCATCGAACGCTTCTACTGCCGCTATCTCTGCCCCCTTGGCGCAGCGCTGGCCATTCCCGGCCGGATCCGGATGTTTGAGTGGCTGAAACGTTATCCGGAATGCGGCACGCCCTGCCAACGCTGCGCCAAGGAGTGTCCGGTGCAGTCGATCCACCCGGAGGGCCAGATCAACGTCAACGAGTGCATTTACTGCATGCACTGCCAAGAACTCTACCACGACGACCACCGCTGTCCGCACATGATACAAGTGCGTCTGAAGCGCGAGAAATTCATGGCGCTGTCCACCCCCTCATCACGTGGGGAAGCACCGCCGAAAACCATCGTCACTCACAACGGTGTGCCCATCAAACCTGCCAATACCACGACAGGCAACCCGCTTTGATACGACCGACCAAGGAGAGAGACTATGCCTGAAGAAAATCAAGTACGCCTGAACAGGCGACAGATGCTGGGATCCACGGCTTTCGTGGCAGCAGCGGGTGTGGCAACGGTCGGTGGGGCGCTCAGCCTGACCGGCGGCGTGGCGACGCCGGTGCTGGCAGCCGATGGCGCTACCTTTGAAGTCAAGCCCGGTGAACTCGATGAATACTACACCTTCTTCTCCAGCGGCCAGTGCGGTGAAGTCCGGATCGTCGGCGTACCGTCAATGCGCGAACTGATGCGCATTCCGGTGTTCAACCGCTGCAGCGCCACCGGCTGGGGCCAGACCAACGAGAGCCGCAAGATCATGACCGAGGGTCTGCTGCCGGAAACCATCGAGTTTCTGGCCGACAAGGGCGGTGTCTACAGCAATGGCGACCTGCATCACCCCCACCTGTCGTTTACTGACGGTACTTATGATGGCCGCTATCTCTATGCCAACGACAAGGCCAACACCCGTGTATGCCGCATCCGCCTCGACGTGATGAAATGCGACAAAATCACAGAGCTGCCGAACCAGCACACAGTCCATGGCTTGCGCGTGCAGAAATACCCTCGGACCGGCTATGTCTTCTGCAACGGCGAGGACGGCGTGCCGATCCCCAACGACGGCAAGGTCCTGGACGACCCGAAACAGTATCACGCGATCTTCACAGCCCTCGATGGCGACACGATGAAAGTCGCCTGGCAGATCATGGTCGATGGCAATCTCGACAATGTCGATGCCGACTACCAGGGCAAGTATGCTTTTGCCACCTGCTACAATTCCGAGGGAGGCGTCAATCTCGCCGAGATGATGGCCAACGAGCAGGATTGGGTCGTGGTGTTTGATCTGAAGCGCATCGAGGAAGGCGTCAAGAAGGGCGACTTCAAGACCATGGGCGGCGTGCCCGTGCTCGATGGCCGCAAAGGTTCCCAGTATACGCGGTACATCCCGGTGTCCAACAGCCCGCACGGCATGAACACCGCCCCCGACGGCATCCATGTGGTGGCGGCCGGCAAGCTGTCGCCGACCGTCACGGTGTTCGACGTGCGCAAGTTCGACGACCTGTTCGCCGATAAGATCAAGCCCCGCGACACCGTTGTAGCCGAGCCGGAATTGGGCCTCGGGCCGCTGCACACGGCCTATGACGGCAAGGGCAACGCCTACACCACCCTGTTCATCGACAGCCAGATCTGCAAGTGGAACATTGAGGACGCCAAGCGGGCCTTCACCGGCGAAAAAGTCGATCCGATCAAGCAGAAGCTCGATGTGCACTACCAGCCTGGCCACAACCACACCTCCATGGGTCAGACAAAGGAGGCCGATGGCAAATGGCTGATCTCGCTGAATAAGTTCTCCAAGGACCGCTATCTCAACGTCGGTCCCCTGAAGCCGGAAAGCGACCAGCTCATCGATATTTCCGGCGACCAGATGGTTTTGGTGCATGACAACCCAACCTTTGCGGAGCCACATGACGCCACGATCGTGCATGCCTCCAAGATCAACCCGGTCAGCCTGTGGAACCGCGACGATCCGTTCTTTGCCGATGCGGTCGCCCAGGCAAAGCTCGACAACGTCGATCTGCTGGTAGATTCGGAAATCATCCGCGACGGCAACAAGGTGCGCGTCTACATGACGTCGGCAGCACCAGCCTTCGGCCTCGACAGCTTCGACGTCAAGCAGGGCGACGAGGTTACGGTCTACGTCACCAATATCGACGAAGTCGAAGACCTCACGCACGGCTTTGCCATCGTCAACTATGGCATCAACATGGAAGTGGCCCCCCAGGCGACCGCCTCGGTCACCTTCAAGGCAAGCAAGGCCGGTGTCTACTGGTACTATTGCTCGTGGTTCTGCCATGCAATGCACATGGAAATGAAGGGCCGCATGCTCGTCGAGCCGAAGAGCGTATGATGCACCTGCGTCTCGCAGCAACGGCAATCGGAATGGCGGCCCTCGTGGCCGCCATTCCTGCCATGGTCTGTGCAGCCGATCGCACCGTCACCGCAGCCGAAGCTGGATCCCTACAGGTGATCCTCAACGCGGCGTCGCCTGGCGATATCATTACCTTGGAAGCTGGGGAATACGCGGCGCCTATTACCGTCGACAAGGCCATAACCCTTGCCGGAAGACCGGGCGCAGCGGTCGTTGGTAATGGCCAGGGCAGCGTCATCACCATTACCGCGCCGGGTGCCGCCGTGCGTAGCCTCGTCATTACCGGCTCAGGCACGGACCTGACGACCCTGGACTCAGGCGTGTTCGCGCAAAAGACCGCAACCGGCGCTCAGATTGAAGACAATGTCATCACCGGCAATCTGTTCGGAGTCTATTTACACGGCGCGGTCAATTCTCTGGCGCGCGCCAACCGCATAACCGGGCTGACGGAGGGGCGCAGAAGCTCGGCCGGCAATGGTGTCACCGTATGGAACGCACCGGGCGCCAAGGTTCTCGACAACGACATCCGCGCCGGGCGCGACGGCATCGCCACAATGGCAAGCAAGCGCAATGTATTTCGCGGCAATCGCTTCCGCGACCTGCGCTTCGGCATCCATTATATGTACACCAACGACAGCGAGATCGCCGACAACGTCTCGACCGGCAATTCCGTCGGCTATGCCATCATGTTTTCAAATCGCCTGAAGATCACAGGCAACCTTTCCGAGGGCGACCGCGATCATGGCCTGCTGTTGAATTCCGCCAATGGCTCGACCATTGCCGACAATAGCGTGATCGGCAGCCTGCAGTCGGTCGATCGCTGGCTGACGGCTGGAGCCCAATCCGCCGACCTCGGTGTTCCCAAGAGCATCGACGCGGCATCGAAGGTCGGCGACCTCGGCGGACTGCGCCTTGGCCCTGAAAAATGTGTCTTCATCTACAATGCCAACAAGAACAAGTTTTTTGACAACCGCTTCGAGGGTTGCGCCATCGGCATTCATTTCACGGCCGGATCGGAAGGCAATGCCATGGCCGGCAACGCCTTCGTCAACAATCGTAACCAGGTCAAATATGTCGGTACGCGCTACATGGACTGGTCGAAGGACGGCCGGGGTAATTATTGGAGCGACAACCCCGCCTTCGACCTGAACGGCGACGGCATGGGCGACAGCCCGTACCGCCCGAACGATCTGATCGACCAGGTGCTATGGACCTCGCCGCAGGCCAAAGTGCTGACCAGCAGCCCGGCCGTTCAGGTCATTCGCTGGGCGCAGGCCCAGTTTCCGGCGCTATTGCCAGGCGGCGTGGTGGACAGTCATCCACTAATGGTGCCGCCGGCACGAAAGGTTGGAAGGCAGTGACGGAACCGACAGTCATCATCTCCGGCGCAGCCAAGCGCTACGGCAAGGTTGACGCGGTCAAGGATGTTTCCTTCACACTCAACGAAGGCGAAACCGTCGCGCTCGTCGGCCATAACGGTGCCGGCAAGACGACGCTGATCAAGCTGATGCTTGGCCTGATCCGCCCGAACGAGGGAACGGTGCGGGTTCTTGGTGAGGATCCCGCGACTGGCAACTTTGCCGTTCGTCAACGGCTGGGCTATCTGCCAGAAAGCGTTTCCTTCCACATGGCGCTCACGGGCCGCGAAACGCTCGGGTTCTACGCCCGCCTGAAACGAGTGGACATTGCCGAAACACACGCGCTTTTCGAGCGCGTCGGGCTTGCTCCGGCCGCTGTGGATCGCCCTGTGCGTACCTATTCCAAGGGCATGCGCCAAAGGCTCGGTCTGGCGCAGGCGTTGCTTGGTCGACCCCGCGTGCTGCTGCTCGACGAGCCGACCAGCGGGCTCGATCCGGCACTGCGGCGCAATTTCTACGACCTGGTCGCCGGCTTGCGCTCGACGGGCACCACCATTCTTCTCTCGTCGCACGCCCTGACCGAACTCGAGAACCGCGCCGATCGCGTCATCATCCTCAATGGCGGCCTGAAGACGGCGGACGGAACGCTCGAGGATCTGCGCCGCATCGCCCGTCTGCCTACCCGTATCGGAATCACCCTGGCTGACGCCAAGGACCCGGCAGACTGGGGGGCCGGCGGCGCCAACTGGAAAAAGGCCGGCGACCGGACCTTTGAAGCGGCGGTTCTGCCGGAAAACAAGATTGCCCTTCTGCGAGAGGTGACCGCCAATCCGGACGTCATTACCGGCTTGCATGTCATGGAACCCTCGCTTGATGATCTATATGCGCATTTCCTCGCCGGACAGGTGACAAAACAATGAAGAATATCCTGATCATCGCCGCCAAGGAAATCCAGGAAGGCATGCGCAACCGCTGGGTTTTGGCAACCACCCTGCTTCTGGCGGCTCTCGCTTTGACCCTGTCGTTTCTCGGCAGTGCGCCGACCGGCAATGTCGGCGTCGATCCGCTCGATATCGTCGTCGTCAGCCTTTCGAGCCTCACCATCTTTCTGGTGCCGTTGATCGCGCTTTTGCTCTCGCACGACGCCATCGTCGGCGAACTGGAGCGCGGCACCATGCTTTTGCTTTTGAGCTACCCGCTCGGTCGCCGCCAAGTCATCTTCGGAAAGTTCCTTGGCCATCTGGCTATCCTGTCGTTTGCCACCCTGTTCGGTTATGGGGCGGCGGCGCTGGCGCTCGCCCTGACCGGAACGGTGATCAGCGGCCACAGCCTGGGAGCCTTTACCGCCATGATCGGCTCCTCTGTGCTTCTCGGCGCAGTCTTCATCGCCATCGGCTACCTGATCAGCACGATTGCCGCCGAGCGCAGCACCGCCGGCGGCATCGCCATTGGCATCTGGCTTTTTTTCGTGCTGATCTACGATATGGCACTGCTCGGCGGCCTCGTGGCTGCGCAGGGGAAAGCCCTGCCGGCCGGGTTGTTGGACCTGCTGCTGGTCGTCAATCCGACCGATGCCTACCGGCTTCTCAACCTGGCATGGGGCGGCGCCGGCCCACTTGCTGGCCTGGGCGGCCTTGCCGGTCATACCGCGCTCAGCCCGCCGATCTTGTTGGTGGCGCTTTCCGTCTGGGTCATCGCGCCACTCACGCTCGCCACCACGATCTTTTCGAGGAGAGAATTATGACCCATGCCGGATTGACGGCCATGCTACTCGCCGCCTTGCTAGTGACCGGCTGTGAAGACGAACAGCAAGCGAGCATGCCGGCTCCGTACGCGCTAACGGCTGAGGCCATGGGTCGCTATTGCGGCATGGACGTGCTGGAACATGCAGGCCCCAAGGGCCAGGTTATCCTCGACCAGATTCCGGAGCCGATCTGGTTTTCATCGGCGCGCGATACAATCGCCTTCACCATGCTGCCGGAGGAGCCCAAGGATATAGCCGCGATCTATGTGTCGGACATGGGCAAGGCGCCAAGCTGGGAAAAACCCGGGCCTGAAAACTTTATCGATGCCCGCACCGCCTACTATGTCATCGGCAGTTCGCTGCGCGGCGGCATGGGGGTACAGGAGGCCGTGCCCTTTTCGAGCAAGGGCTCCGCCGATGCTTTTGCGGCCAAAAACGGCGGCCGGGTGGTTCGGTTCGGCGACATGCCCCAGGACTACATCCTCGGCAGCGACGCCACACCAGCGGTCCAAGACTCAAAACACGTACCGTTCAACCAGGACGTGAAGGGACACGAACATGGCTAAGCCAATCAATCGCCGCAGGGCGATTTGCATCATGGCTGCTTCAGCAGGGCTGCCGCTCTTAGGTCTCCCCGGCTCTGCAAAGGCCGCAGTGCAGCCAGTGGTGTGGACTGGACAGGCGCTCGGCGCGCCCGCCACACTGATCCTCAACCTCGAGGATCGGGAAAAAGCGGCGCGTCTGATCCGACAAATGGTCGCCGAGGTCTCGCGGCTGGAGGACATCTTCAGCCTCTACCGCAGCCATTCGGCGCTGAGCGAACTGAACCGCACCGGTGCGCTCGCCGCCCCGCCATCAGACTTGGTCGCGCTCTTGGATGTGAGCCGGACCTTTTTCGAGTCAAGTGTTGGCCTGTTCGATCCAACGATCCAGCCGCTCTTTGCGCTCTACGCCCAACATTTTTCCGCAGCTGCGGCCGATCCTGCCGGACCGGCCACGCACGCGCTGCAGGCCGTACTTGCGCGGATTGGGTTTGACGGCGTGCTGTTCAACCGAGACCGCATCGCTTTTTCCCGGCCAGGCATGGCGCTCACGTTGAACGGCATTGCGCAAGGGTATATCACTGACCGGGTCGTAGAGCTGCTGCGAAACGAAGGCATCACCAGCAGCCTTGTCAACATGGGCGAAGACCGCGTCATCGGCGCAAAGCTCGATGGCAGCGGTTGGCGGATTGGGCTTGCATCAAGCGGGATGGCGACGTCGCTGGATGGGGTCGTTACGATCATCGACCGGGCGGTTGCCACCTCCAGCGCCGCCGGCTTTCATTTCGACGCTGGCGGCCGCTTCAGCCATATACTCGATCCGCGCCAGGGCTCCGTGCCGGAACGATTTTCTCGGATGACCGTGGTGGCGGCCGATGCGACGACTGCGGATGCCTTGTCGACCGCCTTTAGCTTGATGACCGAGAGTGACATCCGCGGCCACGCTCGACTAAGGCCGGATATCACTGTTGATCTGGTTTCGCTGAGCGGCGGCTCCGCACGCTTTGGCCATCGCCTATGAGCCAGAGCTCTGGCGGTCGACCGGGAGATCATACATCCTTTCATGCAAGATAGCGCCGGCAGGCTCAAGCGGGCCGATTAAAGCCGTGTTTTTATCGATAGCGTTCAAACGCCTCTGTTTCGGGCTGCGACTTGTTAGGAACGGTGCTATGGACGACGTCTTGTGGCATCGCCACTCTTCACGGATATGAGGCCATGACACGTTGTCGCTTGTTGCCGTATAGGAGTTTTCCAGCCTACGCTTATTTGCCAGGGCGGCTACCGCATCCCGTACGAGACGCTGCCGGTCATAGTTATCAGGTTCAAATAATTCACGCCGCTGCGAACCTCGATTCAGAGGAATTCACATGGGGCTGTGAGCTTTTCAATCATGGTTATTACTGGGAAGCCCACGAGGCTTGGGAAGGGCTTTGGCACGTTGCCGAGACGGCCAGTCCATTGCGGTCCTTGTTGAAGGGGCTGATCTTTCTGTCAGCCGCTGGTGTGAAAATTCGCGAAGGGAAACACGCCGCCGCAAAACGGCATGCTGGACGCGCTGCAGGTTTGCTTCGCCAACTCATGAAGTCTCCAAATCAGCCATTTTTTCGCGTCCTCGCAATACAGCCGTCGACGCTGGCTGATATTGCGCAAGCAACTGCTAGCGCCCCGCCCATCTTAAAGGTGACCGCACTGGGGCAGCCCGAGCCTGTTTTTGATTTCCTGCTTGGTGACAAGCATGGCGCGCAGTAGTCCCCCCCTTAAAGTGATGCGCTACCACCTTCGAGTGCTCTATTGTTCCAGTTTCCGTAGCTGTGGAGTTGCAGCCATTTTGACCAGCTTCAGCTGACAGCGGTCACATGCGGCCTGGCACGCCAGATTAGAACTGGTCGACCCCGGGGGGCGAGAGGCTGGTGTAGAGCGGATGAACCGAACGCTGCAGGATTCGCTGGTCAAGAAATTAGGCTCGCCGGCATCTGTAACATAAAGGCTAGCAACGCGTAGGTGCCGGCCTCATGGACGCGACAATGCCCAGGTTGCGACCGCCCCTCCCCTGCACCGATCAATGAATTTTGCATCGGATGGACCGCAGGAGTTTTTGTGCAAGAGTAAGCAGCTTTGTGTCGATCGCAGTTGACGTTCTCGTCCGAGCATCAGCAGTCATGCAGGAACAGACCGAGGTGACGCGTGGGCTGGTAAGGCCGTAATGTTGAGACCTATTCCTTCGCCGATGGTCGGCCCCGATGTGGGCTGGGAACCTTGCTGTTTCTTAACTCCTCGGCGGAATGACCCCTTTCGCGACGGAAAGTATCGCGCCGACCATTCCCCCTATGACGATACCGGCCGAGCCGCCCGCGAGCGCGGCAAGAGCGCAGTAACCCAGCAAAGGGAGGCTGAAGTCTCCTGACACAACCACGGCGACAATTACGCCCACCAGCGCGCCGACCGCCCCAAAGACTATACTCAATCCCGCAACTGCATCGGATGGGTCAACCACGACCCTACGGTGAGTCACCCTCGTCCCTGATGCACCCGCGTCCTGTTCTGTCTCAATAGTCATACTCGCTCCTTTGTCTCGATCCTAAAACGCGATCGGACCCGCTTCGTTTCCCGCAGTGTCAACCGATATCATCATCGTCGTCCAGCAGAATTCGTTCGGCCGCGCCATCGAGATCTTCGTACTGCTTCGACCGCATCGACCAAAGAAACGCCAATAATCCCGCCGCTCCCATCGCCACGGTCAAGGGAACGAGGACGCTCAGAGCCGTCATGCGCGACCCTCCAACACCTGGCCGGACGGATGCATCCGCGCCTGCTCCACCCTTTTTTTCGGAGCCGAAAGCCTGAGCGCGTTTGCTACCACCAAGATGGAAGACGACGACATGGCAATCGTTGCAATCAGAGGCGTCACGAGCCCGGCGAGCGCAAGGGGAAGGCTAACGATATTGTAGATCGCCGCCAGCGCGAAGTTCTGCCTCACCAGTTTCATAGCCATCGTCACCGCTTCAAGGCTCCCGTCGATCACCTGCAGGCTATCTCCCAGGAAGACGAAGTCGGCGGCGCTACGCCCAATGTCGCTCCCTGATGACGGCGTCATCGAGACATGAGCAGCGCGCAATGCCGGGGCGTCATTGATCCCGTCGCCGACCATAAGGACCTTGCGCCCGCTACTCTGCAACTCAACGATGACTTTCACCTTGCCGCCGGGCAGCAGCCCAGCGGAGAATTCCCCGATGCCAAGAAAGTGTGCGATCCTGCTGACAGCCGGAGCGGAGTCTCCCGACAGGATCCTGACGTCGATCCGCCTCGATCGAAGCGATCTGATTAGTTCGGCAGCACCCGGACGCAGCGTTTCTCCAAACGTGAATTCCGCCACTGCCTGCCCGTTTCGCGACAGGGTGACGGCAGAGAGTTCCCCCGTTGCTGTGATCTTGTTATCGACCGCCCAATCGGACCTGCCAAGTCGGTATATGTCCGAGCCGATGGCAGCCTCAAGGCCGTATCCCGCAAGCTCCTGCGTTTCATCAAAGTCGATCACCTCCAGTCTCGAACTTGAGTGGGCCGCTGACAATGCCTTGGATATTGGGTGCCTTGAAAGGCGCGCCATCGATCCGGCAATAGCAAGGGCTTCTTCAGATATGTCCTCGCGATTAAGAAGCCTGGGTTCCCCGGTGGTGAGGGTGCCGGTCTTATCGAACACGACGGTGTCGATTTCGGCGAGACGCTCGAATGCGGAACCATCCGTCGCCATGACCCCGCGGTCAAACAAGCGGCGGGCGAGGACCACCTGGACCATCGGGACCGCAATCCCTAGCGCGCAGGGGCAGGTGATGACGAGAACGGAGATCGCGATTGTCAGAGCCCGATGGATATCGCCTGAGCCGTAGAGCCAGCCGATCAGGGCGAGCAGAAACAGGGAATGAACCACCGGGGCATAAAGGGCCGCAGCACGATCGGCGAGCCGTCGGTAACGCGACCGAGCGTTTTCAGCGGTCGCGAGCATGCTTGTCATTTCCGAGAGAAGCGAATCCGCAGGCGCGACGGAGGCCGTCAACACAAACGGTGCACCCTGATTGATCGCGCCTGCCCGCACCTCGCTTCCTACATCGATCGTTTGCCAGACACTTTCTCCGGTGACTAGCGAACTGTCCAGTTCGGAGCGGCCTTCGATGACCAAGCCATCCGTAGGCACTCTGCTGCCAACGGGCACCAGTAATCGCGATCCGGGACCTACCTCGTTCAGGGGGACGTAGTTGACCGTCCCGTCCACTGCCACGACGTTTGCGCCATGAGGCATGAGGCGCGCCAGTCCAGCTACGGCCGACTTTGCCTTGCGCCGCATCATGTGATCCAGCAGACGGCCGCCCAGAAGCACAAACAGCAGTGAGGTGCTCGCTTCAAAATATGCCTGCGGCGCGTTGCTTGTGGCGTCGTAAAGGCTGAGCCCGAATGAAAGGAGCACGCCCGCGCTGATCGGCACGTCCATGTTCATTCGGCCATGAACCAGCGCACGCCACGCCGAGGCGTAGAAGGCGCTTCCCGAATATACCACGGCGGGGAGAGCCAGCGCCGCAGACAGCAGGTGGAAGGCCTGTCGCGTTCCGGCGTCCGCGCCGGCCCAGACCGAGACCGAAAGCAGCATGATGTTCATCGAACAGAACCCTGCGACGGCAAGTGCCCGCAACAGGTGTGACTGAACCCGGTCCTCCTCACCCATATCAGTCGTGGGCAGATGGGACGAATGACCGATAGCGGACAACGCGCCTATGAGATCTGGGGTTGCCCCACTGTCGCCTTTCCAGTTCACGACGACCGTCCGCATCGAGAGGTTGGCGCGGGCGACCTCGACGCCATCGACGGCTGACAGGGCATTTTCGATCGCGCGGATGCAGGAGGCGCAATGCATTTCAGGTACGGACAGAGTGGTCTGCCTAACTCCGTCTTTCAGCTCTTTGCTTGACAGCGCGATTTCCTCGGGTGTGCATCGTTCCGGATGCCCAATGCCGATCGCAGCAGTGCTTGAGGCGCAGCATGTCATGGCTGGCTACCGCATTTCTTTGTAGGCGTGCCAGGTCGAATGGCCGAGCCAGGGAAAGATCACGATTAGACCGATCAGCCCTGTTGCGACGCATATCAGGAAAAGCGCCAGGACAATTGCCCCCCACAGCAACATGGGCCTGAGATTGTTCCAGACAATCGCCATGCTCACGCCCATTGCCGTCATCGCGTCAACCTTGTGGTCCAGGAGCATCGGTATCGAGAATACGCTGATGGCGAACGCAAAGCCCGCGAACAGGCTTCCGATCAGGCTGCCGACCACAAGCATTGCCCAGCCCACGGGGGTCATGATCAACATCGTCGCAACGTGGTCAAGACCCGGGAAGGGTCGAACGCCGAAGAAGAGCGCGTAGACCAGGACCGCCGCCCTCATCCAAAGGAGCATGAGCATCGTGAGGACCATTCCGGTGAAGAACACCTGCGCGCCGGCGAGCGGCTGGACCAACATCATTGAGCGAAGGGTGACACGCTGCCCGTTTTCGATACTGCGGCTCTTCAGATAGAGCCCGGCCGCGACAAGCGGCCCCACGATCATAAAGCCCGCCAGGGCCGGGAACAGGAAGTAGTCTCTGCCTGTATCGTACATGTAGACTAGGAAGATCAACGAGGCGACGAACACCGTCACGCCGTAGATCAGGCTTGGGATCGGCTGGGTCCAGAGATCGCGCCATCCGTGACTCAACCAGCGGAAGGCCGCGTCGTAGGAGACGTCGCGCTTGTATTTTTCGTTCCGGGTCTCCTCAATATCCGACATCTCGGAGACTAGAACGGGCGTGTTTTCTCTAATAACCATCGTGATCTCCTGACATCAACATGCCGATTTGGCGGCCCGGTAAGCACCCGGCGAACCACCCCTCTCCTTGAGATGGGGAACGCAGTCCGGCTGAGTGGTGACCGCGACATAGACGAGATGCGCGTGGGCAATCAGCACCAGCAGTACCGCCACTGAAAGCAGGTACAACGGCCTAAACCAACCTCGCCTTTTCGCCGTCGCCTCCGTCATTCACGGCTCCTTCTGCCCGAGCGCGTTCACGTAGAGCGCCAGGATTTTGATTTCCGATGGCGAAAGCCGCTCGTCCCATGTCGGCATATGCCCCTGTCGCCCTCCGTGGATCGTATCGATGATACTCTGCAGGCTCCCACCGTAAATCCACTGGCTGTCGGTGAGGTTCGGCGCGCCCACGTCCGGATTGCCTTTGGCATTTTCGCCATGACAGGCAGCACAGGTGGTAAGGAAAACCTCGCGACCCTTGTCGATTTGATTGACGTTTTCGGCGGTCGATGTGGTGGGATCGCTCAGCGCTATCACATAGGCGGCGACGTCGCCGACCTGCTGGCGGTCAAGCATCTCGTCCTTGCCGAACGCGGGCATCTGGGCGACACGGGTATCGGCATGCTGGGAATTGATGCCGACCGTCAAGGTCTGCTGGATTTTCTCAGGCCCGCCCCCCCAAATCCAGTCGTCGTCTGTCAGGTTGGGGTAATTGTTGCCCCCCTTCCCGTTACGTCCATGACAGGCCGCGCAGTTGTCGCCGAAGAGCTGGTTACCGGTGGTGCGCACGGTTGCCATGAGCTGCTCGTCCGCGCGGATCTGGTCGTACGACATGCTGTCGATTTTGTTGACCCAAGAGGCCCTGGCGCCCACCCCGTCGCGCAACGTCTCCTCCACGGTTGTCTTCTGGTCGATGCCCAACAGCCCCTTGGTATAGGTCCTGCCGAGCGGCCACGTCGGGAGCAGGAACCACCAGAGCACTGCGAATACGTGCGTGACGATCAGGAACAACAGCACGCCGCGCGGTATTGGCGTGTCGAGTTCCTTGATACCGTTCCAGATGTGGCCCGTCGTTTTCCGGCCGCTAACGGGATCGACTTCTTCTACTTCCATGGGCCATCTTCCTTGTCGAAAATTTCCCTTTCCGCGCTTTCGAACCTTTTCTTGTTCCAAGGCAGGAAGGTGTAGATCACCACGCAGATCGAGAAACCTATCAGATAGAACAGTCCCCAGGTTTTGGAGGCTTCGACAAGCGTATCGTGAGTGAACTCCATCGCGTCCTCCTAGTTGTTGGGGTCGGGCATCTTTTCAGGGGCGGCGGTGTTCTCGTAGGCGGCCTTGGTCAGCTGCCCAAGCACCTGGAGATAGGCGACCAGCGCGTCCATTTCAGTAACGTTCGTCGTCACACCATCGAAAGCGGAAACCTGCGTCGCCTGGCCATAGCGTTCCGATACACCGGTCGATTGGTCGCTATCCGGCACGGCTTGGCCACGGGCGTCAGCAGATGCGTTGGCTATCATATCATCGGTGTAAGGCACCCCGACCGATCTCTGCGCCTTCAGCATCAGGGGCAGGTTACCGACCTCCAATGGCGTCGTGGCCAGCCATTTGTAAGACGGCATGTTGGATTCTGGAACGACGTCGCGTGGGTTGCTCAGGTGGGCGACATGCCAGAAGTCGGAATACTTGCCGCCAATGCGGGCAAGGTCAGGTCCGGTGCGTTTCGAACCCCAGAGCATAGGGTGGTCGTACTTCGATTCGACCGCCAGTGAGTAAGGTCCATAGCGCTCCACATCGTCGCGCAGCGTCCGGATCATCTGACTGTGACAGGCGTAGCATCCTTCGCGGACGTAGATGTCGCGTCCGGCGAGCTCCAGCGGCGTATAGAGCCGCATGTCCTTCACGTTTTCGACGGTGTCGTCGATCGTGAAAAGAGGCGCTATCTCGACGAGCCCGCCGACGCTGGCTGCGGCCACAATCGCCAGCATGAAGCCCGTCGCCGATCGTTCCAGTTTTCTGTGGGGCGTATCGGTCAATGTGTCTACTCCGCAGCCAAAGGAATTGTCGCTGTGTGTTCGCCGACGGGCAAATCATCGCCCACCAGGGACGGCGCGGGGTTCGGGGTGCGGACGGTCATCCAGACATTGTAAGACGCGACCATCGCGCCGATGAGGAAAAGCAACCCTCCGAACGCGCGGGCGATGTAATAGGGATACATCGCTACCAGACTATCGACGAAAGAATAGACCAAGGCATTGTCCTCGGAATAGGTCCGCCACATCAGCCCCTGGATGATGCCGGAATTCCACATCGCAAAAACGTAGATGAGCGTCCCGACGAGAGCCAGCCAGAAGTGAACCTCAACGAGGACTGCCGAATACATCCGCTCGCGCTTCCAGATCGACGGCACGAGCGTATACAACGACCCGAATGTGATCATGGCGACCCATCCCAGCGCGCCCGCATGCACATGGCCCACCGTCCAGTCTGTGTAATGCGACAGGGAATTCACCGGACGTATGGCGAGGAAGGACCCCTCGAACGTCGAGAGACCGTAGAAAAACGCCGCCATCATCATAAAGCGCAGGGTCGCGTCGTCGCGCACCTTGTGCCACGCGCCATTGAGCGTCAACAGCGCATTCCCGGCCGAAGCCCAGGACGGTACAAGCAGCATCACCGAAAAGGTCATTCCGAGGTTCTGCACCCAATGCGGCAAAGCAGTGTAGTGCAGATGGTGGGAACCCGCCCACATATAGAAGAACGTGATGCCCCAGAAGCTCAGGATGGACAGACGGTAGGAGAAAATCGGCCGCGCCGCCCGTTTGGGAAGATAGTAGTAGAGCATCGCCAGGAAGCCCGCGGTCAAGAAGAAGGCGACAGCGTTGTGGCCATACCACCACTGCACCATAGAGTCCTGCACCCCCGCCCATACCGTGTAGCTCTTGGCCTGGGTGAATGAAATCGGTACCGCGAGATTGTTGACGATATGCAGAATGGCGACAACGATAATGAAGGCCATGTAGTACCAGTTGGCGACGTAGATATGCGGTTCCTTCCGTCGCGCCAGCGTTCTCACGTAAAGGACGAAGTAAGCCACCCAGACGATGACCAGCCAGATGTCGGCATACCATTCCGCCTCCGCGTATTCCTTCGACTGGGTGACACCGAGAAAATAGCCGGAAACTGCGATCAGACAGAACAGGTTGAAGCCAAGGAGGACGAACCAGGGGGAAAACTGGTCTGCGAGGCGCGCGCGGGAGGTGCGCTGGACGACGTGGTAGGAGGTCGTGATCAATGCGTTCCCACCAAACCCGAAGATCACGCCGGACGTGTGAGCGGGGCGGATACGGCCAAAGCTTGCCCAGGACGTGTCGAAGTTGAGGCTCGGCCATGCAAGCTGGGCGGCGGCCCAGACGCCGATGAACATGCCGAAGATCGCCCATGCGAGAGTGAACCCTACGCCGACTTTAATCGGATCGTCATAATACTTGCCGAAACGGGCCGGATCGGGAGGTGCGCCAAAAGCGCTGCGCATCAGGATGAACAGAAGCCCGCCGCTATAAAAAAGAACCATGACGCCATGGATTCCAAGCGGTTCGCTCCCTCCCACTGCAGCCATGGCTATGCCCACGATGGCCATGAAGATTAGGACCGCGCCAGCAAGGTCGCGTTCTCCTGAAGTCAACTGACCTATCAAGTCCACCTCCATAAATAGTTGAAACAAAATTGTGGAACGCTCAGGTGTCGAATACCACAATCCACGGATGTGCGGAATGCCGATGGGGCTTTTCGAGCTCGATACACAGTTAATCCGCTTTTACGCGGTACCAATCGAAGGCGTTTCATACACTAGAACACTCGTGATGAGCGAAGAAAGACGGTTTCCTCATGCTGGACCTCGTTTTCATCATTTAAAACCGCTCGCCAGAGCCGATTGCCAAACCGCAACGAAAGCCGCGTTGTACCTACATGCGATGCTGTCCCCACTTCGACGGAACTTGTTACATAGCCAAGCTGCATGTAGTGGCGAAGCTTCGGGAGTGACAGCCCGAACCGATCGGCGATTTCCGATGACTCAACGTTGAAATCTCCATTCAGAGCACGTTCGACAAACACTGCAGATTCCCCAAGTTCTCGTCCGACGTCGATTGCTAGCATCTTCGCACGAGAATAATATAATGTTGTCATTCCTAAAATGGAAATTATAAATGTTTGTATCGCGCCTGCGCCCGTTACGCTTAGCGACGATTTTTGTGCTGACGACAGGACCTCTGGCGTCGCAAGCGACGAATTGGGAATCGCAGCCATGAAAAATATTAGAACCATCGCCGCCGCAAATGGCATCGCCAAGGATGCCGCTTTTGGCGCCGTAACCCCTCCGCTTTATTTGTCGAGCAATTTTGCGTTTCGAGAATTCGAACATGAGCAGGAATATGAGTATTCCAGAACGTCCAACCCCACGCGCAATCTTCTGGCCGATACGTTGGCGAAGCTTGAAGGGGGCGGCGGTGCGATCGTTACGTCTTCCGGTATGGCGGCTGTCCATCTCGTTCTCAGTCTCCTGCATCCAGGTGAGCGAGTAGTCGCACCGCACGATTGCTATGGCGGCACGCATCGACTGCTCGCAGCTTTGCACGACAAAGGCCATTTCGAAGTGGAGTTTGTCGATCAACAAAATGAGGGCGCACTGGCTGCTGCATTGCAACTAGGGGCGGCGTTAGTCATCGTTGAAACGCCGAGCAACCCGCTTATGCGCGTCTCCGACATCGAAGCCATTTCACGACAGGCAAAATCCGTCGGTGCACGCCTCGCAGTGGACAATACCTTCCTGTCGCCGGCGCTGCAGCAACCTATTGCCCTCGGTGCTGACTTTGTCATCCATTCGACGACAAAATACCTGAACGGTCATTCGGACGTCGTCGGTGGCGCCGTCATTGCGGCGAATTCCATCGATCTCGAAAATCTCCAGAGCTGGGCGAACATGACTGGTGTGACCGGATCGCCATTTGACTCCTACCTGACCCTTCGTGGCGTGCGGAGCCTTTTTCCAAGAATTGAGCGACAGCAGCGCACTGCTGGCGCCGTAGCCGATTTCCTCGATCAGCGGTCGGAGATCAGTGTCGTTCACTATCCGGGACTAGCGACACATCCGAACCATGAGCTTGCTCAACGGCAACAGTCCGGATTCGGAGCGATGCTGAGCTTCGAGCTCAACGGTGGAATTGCGGCGGTGCGCCGCTTTGTGGCTGCGTTGAAGATCTTCACGTTGGCAGAGTCGCTGGGTGGCATCGAAAGCCTGATCGCTCATCCGGCGACCATGACACATGTCGGAATGGGAGCTGAGGCTCGGTTAGCAGCGGGCATAGGTGAGGGGTTGTTAAGGGTCTCGATCGGACTGGAAGCAGAAGAAGACCTGTTGTCCGATCTCGCCAGTAGTTTAGCTGCGATCGCATAGGACGTCCGCGGTTGGACCGACGATCAATTTCCACGAACTGTCGGCAACAGGCGTGTAGGATTTTAACGGTGATCAACACCCGAGACTGACCATGGATGCAGCGGCGGCGGTGGGCAAAGACGGTCAGGTTTACCCGGCCTTCTTGTTAGCGATTTTTCAGCAGGCAATGTCCGCTCATCAGGCAGCCGCCGACGCCGAGGTGAGGTCGTTCGGGAGAAGGCGCGCAACGACACTTAAAAGATCCGTCTGAGATATCAGCCCAAGAATTCGGTGGTCAGTATCGACAATCATCACCGCATGTGTGTGCCCATCTGTCAAAACCGATAGGAGGGATAAAGCTGCATCGGACGCTGCTGCAACGACCGGCTTCGATATCGCGGGGGCGATACTATCAGTTGCCTCCGACAGTTCCCGCAGACCGACGGTTCCGATCAAGCGACCTTCCCGATCCTTCACCGGTAAAGTGCGGATATTGTGTTTAAGGAGAAGGCGCCGTGCATGATCCGGCTCGGCATCCTTGCCGACGGCGATCACATCCCGCGACATGATGTCGGCGCAGCTTATTTCGGCGTTCGAGCGGATGGTGGCTTGTAGCTCAACCTGCTGCAGCAATCGGCTTAGGTCTCCCCGGTCGATGTCAAACGTCTCGTCAAGCGCTTCGAGCGCCGCATCAACGTCTTCTTCTCGGAAGCCAACCCGTACTGATGAAGGCAGGTCAATCGTCTGGTGGGAGTTCTCCGGGAGTTTCGTGACGACGTGCGGATAGTTGCGGCGAGATAGTTTGTGGAAGATCAGACCGAGGCCAACCAAGATACAGGAATTCAACGCGACCGGCACGAAAGGAAAGAGGAACCCCCACCCGGCAACCACCGGCCCGCCGAGAACGACGGTCAAGGCTGCAGCCCCTCCCGGTGGATGAAGGCATCGGGTGAACGACATCGCGCCGATAGCAAGTGAGACGCCAACGCCGATTGCGATGATTGGATCATGAATGAGATAGGCAGCGATCATGCCCATCAGCGCCGAAATCGTATTGCCGCCGATGATCGACCACGGCTGCGCAAGCGGACTTGCCGGTACCGCGAAGAGAAGGACCGCCGACGCGCCCATGGGGGCCACGATGAGCGGAAGATGTGGCCCCTGCCCGAATAGATAGCCGCTGATGACGCCGGTGAGACCAATGCTCACCAAGGCTCCGACGCAGGCGACTAGTCGCTCGCGCAAGGTTGCACCAGCAAGGATCGGCGAAAACAAGCGGAGTCGACGGTGACGGTTCGATCCCACCTTTGGGGTAACGGGAGATTGCATTAGAAAACCAGTCCTTGACGTGATTGTTCGAGGGGAAGACGCGTTGGCTAGTTCGTTAGCCGAGGATCCCTGCCCTTTGTGGTATCGAGGACTTCGCGAAACGCATCGACTGCGCTCGGGCGGTCGTTTTTGCGACAAATCAACAGCGTCTCGACAGGGCCGAGTTGGTGGGTTTGAACGTTGGTCGGCCAGTGCATCAGGTCAAGAACTGATCTGGGCATGACACCTGCCGCGTCTCCCGTCGCAACGCTTGCCAGGATAGCGTGATATGAACCAAGTTCTTTGGTCTGCAGGCCGCTCGACTGACTGGCCCAATGTTCGGCAATCCTGCGATAGGTGCAGCCAGGCTCCAGTGCAGCAAGGGACCCGACACGAAGGTCGGCGGCGGACTTAATCTGCGGGTGGCTGGATGGCAAGACGATCAGGAGGTCCTCAATAAAGACCGTCTCCGTTTCCAGCGACTTGAGTTCGGCATCGAAAGCCGCATCTTGCTTAAGCATCAACGCTGGTGGGCGAGCGATCAACGCACAATCCAGCACGTCGGTGAGAACGTCGTGCGCCAGATCGCGGGACGCACCCATCGTCAAGCGAAGAGAAACCTCCGGCCACATCTGGTTGAATTGCGTCAGGGCGGCCGGCAGCCGACTGGCTGCCGTGCTTTCCATGGTGCCGACGCGCAGCGTCCCGGATGGCACGACAGGTCGCACAGCCTGCCGCGCCTCCAATGCAAGCGCCATAAGGCGATTACCATAGGCAAGAAAGGTCTCGCCTTCCCGTGTCAGTGTCATCTTCTTGCCATCACGGCTGAACAAAGCGACGCCAAGGTCCTCCTCCAACTGCTGGACACGTGTCGTCACATTAGATGGCACACGCCCGACAGCTTTTGCCGCTTTCGTCACGCTGCGGTCGCTGGCAACAGCCAGGAATATTTCGATAGAGGAAAGGTCCAACGAAAAGATCTCGATTTCTGAATTAAGCTACCATATAATTCTCTATACGAAAATCGTTATCGTAGCTCAAGTGGGTATCGACCGCACGTGGTTGAGTGGGGAAAGGGCGGATAGTCATGTCGGATCAGCAAGAGGCGGATGACGCACCACGAGAATTGGCATCACCCGCCTGCCTCATGCATGAGGTGGATCCTGCATATATGGGATTTTCGCCGACGGCCGCTTTTGACATTGCGACATGGCGACGGACGGAGCGCCAAAGGTTGATCGACAAACGCAAGTCCCTACCCCTAGCACAGCGCGAGGAGCTCACCCGCTTGATCGCGACTGATCTCGATCAGGTCGTCGGCGACCCTGCCGGCAAACATATCAGCCTGTTCTGGCCGTTTCTTGGGGAGCCCGATCTCCGGGGATGGATGGGCACTATCTCAAGCCGCAATGCAACATGCTTGTTGCCTATTGTCGTTGCCAAGGGCGAACCCCTGATTTTCCGGTCGTGGAGAATGGGAGAGCCGCTGGAGCGCGGAGTGTGGAACATCCCCGTGCCGGCAAAGGGTAAGCAAGCTGTGCCCGATATCCTCATAGCTCCTCTCGTTGGGTTCGATAGCGATTGCTACCGTTTAGGCTATGGCGGTGGATTTTTCGACAGGACCCTCGCCGGTCTTGACCGTAAGCCTTTGACGATCGGCGTCGGCTTTACGACACAGGAGATCAAGACCATCCATCCTCTCCCCCACGACATTCCCATGGATGTGATCGTGACGGACACAGGCGTGCGATTTCGGTGAAAGCTCGTTCTAATCGCCCCATATGGGGAGATCTGAGATTATAACCTTCCTTGACAAACCGTGGAAACTGTTCAAGCTACCACTATGAAACCAACGTACGCCCATATCCTGCTCAGCCTTGCCCATCGGGAATTCCCGATCGCAGGACTTTAGCCCCCGGCCCGGCAGAAAACGCTCCGAGTACGGGGGCGGCGTAATCACCAGAAATTCTTCCAATACAGCGTTCTCGTGTCGCGATCTTTGGTCAGTGACGGCTCAACGGCGTGACCATCCAAAGGCAGTTTGCACCCGAGGGAGAACGAGCACGAGAGATCGTCCTAGGAACACGCATATGACAATCAATGTATCAAACGCCCGTCGAAGCAAACCAAAGATCGTTGTCAGCGATATCGACGAAAAGCGGCTGACCGGACTTTCGACTGCCGTGGCCAACCGCATGCCCGAAATAGCCGATGAACTTCTTGCCGAATTGGAAAGAGCGAAGATCGTCAATTCGCATGCGATGCCTGTTGACGTGGTCAGGATGGGATCGATGCTGGGATACCGTTCGGAAGATGGCCAGGAACGACAGGTCACGCTTGTTTATCCAGGCGAGGCAGATATCGCCCTGGGCAAGATCTCTATCCTGACACCGATCGGCACGGCGTTGATCGGCCTTTCCGAGGGACAATCGATCGAATGGACTGCACGTGACGACCGACGCCATCGCCTTACAGTCATCTCTGTCCGGAATTCTGTTGAGGCGGAAAACGAGCCGGAGGTGGCTCATCATGGGTGCTAAAAAACACATATACCGAGTATTTGTGCGGTACACCTCATTTCCACGCATGCAAGTTCGTCAATTTTTTAATCCTGGCGGATGTCTGATCGCAAGCATCTGACCCCTGGCCAAGCCTAACGCTTGGACCAGGGGATCCAAACCCTTTTGAACGATGTTTGGCGCAGAATGCGGTTTTTCTCCCATTCTGCGGGAGATTTGCGATGTCCAGAGAATCCTTTTCCCAACTGACAACCAAGGACGTATCCGTCCTGATGACAATCCTCGAGCGCTGCAAGGACCTCGAAGGCCCGTCTGCGGTGCTTTTGCGCGACAAACTCAACTACGCTACCGTCTATTTTCGCGACGATATCCCAGCCAACGTTGTCACCCTGAACAGCCGCGTCATCTATCGGGTCAACGGCCACTTGAAAGGCCCCCATGTTGTTGTCCAGAGCGAGGGAAAAGATTTCCCTGATTACGCGCTTTCCATACACACCCTCCACGGGCTGGGCCTGCTTGGCCTGGCCGAGGGCGAGACAACCACGATCGAGCATTCCGACGGCCGGAACGATACCATCTTTATCGAAACCTTGGTATTTCAACCCGAGGCAGATCTCCGAAACCGGGATCGGCGGACTGAACGGCCTATATTCCGGGAACAGGACGCTGTGGACCGCGCCCCGCAGATTGTACATTTTCGTCCCCGTTCGGTTGCAGCCAACAGGGAAGGTTCAGACGATGATGATCCGGGTCCGTTCGCGGCTTAAAAAATTCTCCAGCGAAAATTGTCACGGATTCTACGTGCAACTCGGCGGACCCCAATCCTGTTGAACGGGCAACCGTTTGAGGACAGCCTGCCTGCCTTGGTGGCAGGCACCCTTTGCTTTGAAGGGACAAGGGCCTTTGGGGCAGTGCTGTGACCAAGCATGTGCTCCGCCCGGACTTTTTTCATTGCGGCGCTGGTTTGGCTGAAGTTAGGCTGCGCGCAGCTAATCAAACGCTAGCAGTACGCGTTAGTCGCCAGGCGGAATCAAGAGGCTCTAGTTTGCGCGAAAAAGTCCAGACGTCGCATATCTCGATGATATGACTCGAATCGCCGTCAACAATCGCGCCATTTCCCGATCGAGTCGCCTTCACGACGTCGGTGAGGAATTGGACGGTGATCTCAGCCATTCCTTCTGCGATCGCCGCATTGATGATTGTAGTGTCCCTCTCTCCTATCAAGATCAGATCGAGAGTTTGGTGTCGCTGCCGACGGTTTGAGATGTCGCTGGTAAAAGCGTCGAGCACCTCCCGCCCCAAAAGCGGTTCCAATATCCTTTCGTCACCTGCTGCAAAAGCGCTGAGGATGATTTCATGGACATTTACCGCAGCGGCTAGGAATGTCGTCTCGCTGAAATTCCGATCACCCCTACCGATAGCCTCAAAAACCGCAGATAGACTTTCCCCTCGCGTCTTGATCCGTGACGCGGACCCCGCCGGAGCTATCACCGCGTTTGCGGCTGCATCGTCACTCGAAGGGACAAATTGGCTACCAAGGTTGAAAAGCATCCAATAGAAGATGATAAGTCCGACAATGTAGACGCTGTTGTTCAGATCCGTAGTCTCGGTCATCATTATCTCCTAACGACTACGCCGACGGCCATTGTTTTGCCATTGCAGGGCAATCAACGGATCCGCGGCAACGAACTGAATTGATGAACGGGCGGTGGTGACGACAGCGTCCATTCCAAGGTTGTGGCTCCCTCGCCCCAGGGATTGTCTCCTACCGTCCGCTTGCGGATGAAAGCCTCGATAACGGCTATAAAAAAGACGACGAGGCCGGCGGTGGAGACGTAAGATCCGATCGAGGAGACGAAGTTCCAACCGGCGAAAGCATCGGGATAATCAGCGTAGCGGCGGGGCATGCCCGCTAACCCAAGGAAATGTTGTGGAAAAAAGACAAGGTTGACGCCGACAAACATCAGCCAGAAATGCAATCGACCTAGGGCTTCGCTATACATATACCCTGTCATTTTCGGGAACCAATAGTAGAAACCCGCAAAGATAGCGAAGGCCGCGCCCAGTGACAGCACATAATGAAAGTGGGCTACGACATAATATGTATCATGCAAAACACGATCGATGCCGGGATTCGCGAGCACAACACCAGTTACACCGCCAATCGTGAAGAGCAACACGAATCCCGTTGCCCAAAGCATAGGTGTTTTGAACTGAATTGAACCGCCCCACATCGTGGCCACCCAGGAAAAAACCTTGATGCCAGTTGGTACGGCAATCACCATGGATGCAAATGCAAAATAGCGCTGCGTATCAAGTGAAAGTCCAACCGTGAACATGTGATGCGCCCAGACGACAAATCCGATGGCACCGATGGCGACCATGGCATAGGCCATGCCGAGATAGCCGAAAATCGCTTTCTTGGCGAAGGTGGAGATTACATGACTGACCATGCCAAAGCCGGGCAAGATCATGATGTAGACTTCCGGATGACCGAAGAACCAGAACAGATGCTGATATAGGATAGGATCGCCGCCGCCTTCGGGAGTAAAAAATGTGGTGGCGAAGTTGCGATCTGTCAGCAGCATGGTGACGGCGCCGGCGAGCACCGGCAACGAAAGCAGCAGCATAAATGCGGTGACAAGCATGGACCAGGCAAACAGCGGCATCTTATGCAGCGTCATGCCAGGCGCTCGCATATTGAAGATGGTGGTGATGAAGTTGATGGCACCAAGGATCGATGACGCGCCGGAGAGGTGAACGGAAAGAATGACAAAATCCACTGCCGGACCCGGCTGGCCCGAGGTGGAATAGGGTGGATAGAGCGTCCATCCTCCGCCGTGTCCCGAGGTCCCGGCAGCACCCGGAGCGAACATCGAGACAATGAATAATGCCAGTGATGCCACGAGCAGCCAGAAGGAAATATTGTTCAGGCGCGGGAACGCCATATCCGGTGCGCCAATCATTATCGGAATCATCCAGTTGCCGAAGCCTCCGATCAACGCTGGCATGATGACGAAGAAAATCATTACCAAGCCGTGGCTACTGACGACGACGTTGTAGATGTCGGGATCGCCGAAAATTTGGAGGCCCGGAGTTTGAAGTTCCATGCGTATCAGTACTGACAGGACGGTGCCGAAAATCCCGGACACGATCGAAAAGACAAGATAAAGCGTGCCTATATCCTTGTGATTGGTGGAAAAAAGCCACCGCGTTACAAATTTCAGTTGGTGATTACCGGGGTCTATAGTTGCATGTGACATGGTATTTCTCTTGTCGTCGGCTGCGGAATGTTGAAGCAGCGGGTGGAAGAAAGTGTAGGGGGCGCCTCACCTCCCAAGGCGCCCCCACCGCATCTCACTTGTCCGTCACGATCAATTCCATCGGATATCAAGTGGTTACGGATAGATTGTCCTGACCTGGCTCTTGGCATAGCCGACGCCGATCATCTGCGGCGTTTTCATCATCGCCGCGAGCGTTCTCGCTCCTAAAGGCCGCCGCCATAACTAAGGCCGTAATTGGCCTGATCAAATGCGACACCCAGACGTCAGTTCGTGTATAAAACAGGGCGGGAAGGCATATCCGCCTGTCGTTTTCCGGGGTTCCTCATCCTTCGACATCTGCAACTCCATGGCCGGCGATCACCAGCGAGTAGATCATTCGTGATGAGGTTGCTCCCGCTAAAACGAGAAGACAAACGGATTTAAATGCAGCATTAATGCAATAATTTTGCACGAATGGGAGAGGCGGATGGATACCGATCGGGCAAGGACTTTTCTTGAAATCGTTCATTCCGGCAGTTTTCTCAAAGCTGCGGACCGATTGAACGTTACCCAGACCACGGTGAGCGCACGCATTCGGACGTTGGAGGAGGAACTTGGTCGCCAATTGTTTGTTCGCAACCGCAATGGTGCGCATTTGACGGCAGCGGGAAGGGAATTCGAGCGGTTTGCACTGTCGTTTGTACAAGTGTGGGAACGGGCGCGGCATCAACTGGCGATTCCGGCAGGGCAGACAAGCGTGATCGCACTGGGCGGCGAACTCAGTCTGTGGAACCCGCTGTTGCTCGATTGGTTAATTTGGATGAAGAAGGCCAAACCGGAAATCGCTCTACGGGCCAATGTCGGCGTGCCGGACCAACTTCTCGAGCAACTTCGTGCTGGCGTTCTCGACATAGCGGTGCTGTACGCGCCGAAACTTCTCCCCGGCTTTCGTATCGAACTGATCGAGGAGGAACAATTGGTGCTCGTGCGAAGCACCGCCGAGAAGAAAGAGACCGCGGAAGCAAGGGAGTATGTCCATGTCGATTGGGGGCCGTTGTTCGCCGCGCAGCACCATGCCAGATCGTCGGCGTTAGGCGAACCAGGATTGCTGGTCGGTCTTGGACCGCTCGGATTGAGCTACATCCTCCGCGCCGGCGGGATGGGTTATTTCCGCAAAGGCGTGGTGTTGCCTTTCATCGAAGCGGGAGAATTGGAGGCGGTGGAAGGAGCTCCGGAATTCACGTATCCGGCCTATGCCGTTTACCTTGATGCGGGTCAAGGGCGTGCCGATTTTCAGGAAGCCTTGCACGGTTTGAAGGCGGTGGTCAAAGCGCCGCGCGCGGTAAACCCGAAACGACAAGTCTTTTGAGACGGAAGCCTCGATTGATATGGAAGGCTCTTTTCGATTGAAGGAAATCGATCGTTTTTTCAATCCTTGCGAGAGCCAAGCAAATGGTTGATCACCAATTCGCGCCCTGCTCGATTTATACCGATCCCGGACGACCTTTCATCCGCCAACCCCAGGAAAACCAAGCGCACCGCAATGTCTTTGGCAAGGATGGAATAGGGTCCGCGATTCATCCGTTTGAGAGCGGTCTGCTCATCGGCAGTTAGATCTTCCCACGATATCAAAATGCCCTCCTTAAAATGCATGAAACGCTTTTACGATAGTTCGAAGCCCGCGCGCGCGGTTTTCAGATTTCGATTATTGTCAGTAGGACCTCCCCCTTTTTTAGATTGTCGAAAACGACATCGTCAATTTGCGACAGCGAAAAGCCTTCCCGATGGGGTTCGGCAAAGATAAAATCAAGATCGGAGGGCTGCACAAAAAATGACCCGCGAAAAGTGCAGGTGAACTTTGGATGGGAATGAATTGTTTGATTTTAATCGATAATATAATTCGGACGTTGCCTACAACTAAATTGCACTAAAGGACCATTTAATTTCATTTGTTTTGTTTCTAAAGAAAGAGGAACATTTACTTCGATGAAATCAAATTACCGGCGTCGACGGCCTGGGAGTAAAGGCTGAGGCGGTTCCTGTGGTTGCAAAACCAAAACCCTGCGGAGAAGCGTAATGATAGCCTCCTCTGGAAACAACACCGGAAATGCTCACTGCCGAGCTCTGGCACCATGTGAAACGCCCGATGGGACTGGCCCTGCCGGCGACTACTTGCGGGACGATGTTTCGGGCCCGATAGCAATCAGGGATGGAGGCGCGCTTAAAGGGCAGCTCAATCAGGTGTTATTTCAGCAGGCAAGAGCCCGTTTGCCGACTACCTACGCAAGGCTGGCCGAACAGGTTGCTTTTGTTAAAGCAGACGAAATGAACACCATCCGAAATCTGCTCGAACAGTTGATGGAAGATGACGCGGCTCGTGGCCGGCCTTTGCTTGCTGCAGTCGCGGTGAGTTCGTTCAAAACGGGCCTTCCTTCATCCTGGTTTTTTAGCAAAGCCGAGAGTATTGGCCTCTTTGCTGGCGACCCAACCAATTTGGAGGCCTATGCCTTCCATGCGCGGGAGTTACACAATGTGATCCGCTTTTACGCCGATCCGCGCCTCAGCCCAAAGACAGAAAAACACCTACAGCCAACTGCCTTAAAGAAAGGGAATAGGATGTTGATCGCGAAGGATATCATGACATCGTCGATCGTGACGGTAAGATTGGACAGTACTGTGGCCGAGGTTGCCGATGTGCTCGAATCATACGGGATAAGTGGCGTGCCGGTGATCGACAACGGCGTGCTTTGCGGAATTGTCAGCGAAGGAGATCTGCTCCGCCGAATGGAAATCGGCACGGACTTACAGCTTCGTCCGTGGTGGTTTCGGCTCTTTAGTGGTAATGCAGTACTTGCGACTGACTATATCAAATCTCACTCGGTGCATGTCACAGACGTAATGACAACCGACGTCGTGACTGTTACCGAAACGACAGCGGTCGTGGACATCATCAATTTGCTGGAACGTAAACGGATCAGGCGTGTCCCTGTCGTGCGAGATGGGCAGGTTGTTGGCATTGTCAGCAGAGCGGATCTTGTGAAGGCGATCAACACATCGAGGAAGAACTCACATCCTCCGGTTTTGAACGATGACAGCCGCATCCGATCAGAGATTCTAGACGCTCTCCGGTCCGAATCATGGCCCTCGGACGAAAATGCAAGTGTGACAGTGAACAATGGCGTCGTTACTTTCTGGGGAGCCTATGCATCGGAGGCTGAACGAAAGGCCTCGCATATTCTGGCTGAAAATATTACTGGTGTGCGGGCCATCGACGATCATCGCATACCACTGACGATACCTTACGGCATGATGTAGACGCGGGGTTAAATGAGAACTGACAATATCTCAGGTGCCGCTGTTTCCGAGGACCAGATCCGAGCACTCGTTGATGCCTTCTACGTCAAAATCCGCGCCGACGCCGAACTCGGACCTATTTTCGAACGTGCGATTCCCGGAGACTGGAACCCGCATCTGACGATCATGTATAATTTCTGGTCTTCGGTTATGTTGACGACCGGCCGCTACAAGGGAAATCCAGTTGCCGTTCATCAGCGTATAGAAGGATTGGAAATCGGACTTTTCGACCGATGGTTGGCGCTGTTCGGACAGACCTGCGATGAACTGTTTGACGTTGATACTGCGCAGCTTTTCCGGTTGAAGGCTGCCCGAATTGCGGAAAGTCTCAAGCTCGCTCTCTTTTATCGTCCCGACGGACCCTGGCCGCTGAGCGTCTCATGAGGATTGCCGTCATCGATTACGGCTGACGGATATTGGTTAACGTACTTGCCGTTTCCGCGTTGAGCCGGTCGATTCCACCTATTTCTCTCGGCACTCCGACCAGGCGGCTACCAAAGATGACAGCTATCGCACCACAAACCGCTCCCATCGGTCTCGCGATCGTTACCGGTGGGACCTATACGGATGTGTTCCTTGGTCGAATGACACAGGCATCGTTGCCAAGGCAAAAGCCACTCACCACACGGCATGATCTCGCGCGGGCGATGCAGTCCTAGAAAAAGCGGCCATTCACCCGATCGCGATTAAGCTCTGTGCTATGTCAACGACGCTTGCCACCAATGCGCGTCGAAGGACAGGCCGGACGGGTCGCACTGGTAATGACCGGCTTTGCGGCGTCTGATCTTCGCAGAGCGGATTGGCGAGAGCGCTTGGCTCAGATCCTACTATTTTCTGCCGCGGCGGACATGATGGGGACGGTGATCCGAAAGAACTCGTCCTCGCTGATTTGAAAGAGGCACTGCCAGTGCTCGCGGATACGGTATCGGGCGTGGCCATTGCTTCATATTTTTCAGTTCGCAACCCTGAGCACGAAATGAGCGTACGCACGCGACATGATCCGCGACCGCACCGGGTTGCCAGTGACCCGCTCACACGAACTGTCGTCGAAACTCGGCGGCCGACCTTCTCACGCCGCCACAATTCTACCAGTTGGGTAAACGCGATGCATGGTACCTATCGATCGTTTAACAGGGCGGTCGTGGCGGGTTCAAACCGCCACGGTAAAATTGTGAAGTCTTATTAGGCGGCCATCTGTTCATCTGTGGGTCCGAAGACTTCAAAATGGATCCTTGAAGCGTCAACACCGTTGTCGGCCAGGTCCCGGACCAAGGCTTTCAGAAAAGGCTTTGGTCCGCAGAGATAATAATCGGCATCGTGGAAAGGGACGTTGTTTCGCAACCAGGTTCCGGTGATGAAACCCTGATGGTCGTGATTGACACCGAGAGCGTCGACCGACAATGGATCGCTATAGAACGTATGAACAGAGATGCTGCCATGGCGTTGGGCTACCGTACGAACATGGCGATCCATGGCGTGCGTGGAGCTATTTAGCGCGCCATGCACATAGTGAGTCTGCAAATCAGGATACGCTCTCGCGATCTCCTCCACCATGCTTACCATCGGGGTCAGGCCCACTCCGCCGGACAGGAGAACGACCGGACGGCCCGGATCCTCGGCCAAATAAAAGTCACCTGCAGGCGGCGTCGCCTCCAGGATGTCGCCGACCGCAACGGAGTCGTGTAAGAATTTCGAGCCACCCTGACCCATCGCTTCCCGCTTGACTGAGATCTGATAGGACGTGTTGTTGGGCCCGCACGAGATCGAATAATTGCGCTTGATCTCCTGGACCCCAGGCGGACGAAGACGAAACGTAAGATACTGGCCTGGTCGATGGGGGATTACTGGCGCGTCGTCTACGGGCCGCATTACGAACGAGGTGACGACATCGCTTTCGCGTGTCTTTGCGACAATCTTGAACGGTCGCCAGCCGCTCCAACCGCCTTGACGGCTTTCGATCTCAGCACGAATAGCAGCCTCACGCTCCTTTAGCACGTCTGCGAGAAACCAGTAGGCTTCGCCCCAAGCGGTTATCAATTCGGGTGTGGCGGCCTCTCCAAGCACGTCCGCAATAGCCTCAAGAAGGGCAGTGGCAACAAAGGGATAGTACTCGGGAAGTATATGATAGCCGATGTGTTTGTGCGCAATCCGTTCCAGAACAGGCATCAGGACCGACGGATTCTCGATATTCTGGGCATAGGCAAGGATTGCGGCGGCCAGGGCATTCACCTGTGATCCGCCCTCCCCTTGGTTAGAGTGATTGAAAAGCGCTCTGATGTGTTCGTCGCGAAAGAGGCGGGCGTACATGCTTCTTGTGATCGCCGGTCCATGCTCCGCCAGCGCGGGCACACTTGCCTTAACGATTTCGATGGTGGATGGGCTGAGTGGAGTAGGCATGAATTTCTCCTTTTGTAGGTTTTTAGGGAGTGATGGTTGGATCACCATCGATGAATTCGATGGTCAACCTTACGGCAAGTTCCCGATCATGGGTTGGTCGTGATTGCACCCGGGATTGCGGGGCAATTGCGGTGGTGTGAATTTCTCCATCATCTATGGGGGACGGATGGGCCCGTGCTGGGGCAAGGGTCGCAAATGCGTGGCGGGATCGATGTCTCGTCGAACACCGGGTTCTTGCGGAAGGTTTCGCCCAGCGGATGCCTGCGGTTTACTAACAGGAAGTATCTTCGCAGAACTTCGCGTGCTTGTGTCGTTCCGCGATACGAGCCGCTTTCAGCTGCGGCGACTCCGACCGACAACGTGTTAGTGGTCGTTTCATGCCAGTTCTCCAGCAAGCGGCGAAACATCTGCGGTCGATGCCTTTGCGCATGCATCATGTGCATCGCTACGGCGTCCCTTGCTCCGACCGCCGGCAAGCATCCGCGACAACCAGAATTCTGAGCAGCACGAGATGCTCATTCCAATCCTCGATTATTCCTCGAAGACTGGCCCTAACAATTGGTCCGCTCTCACGCGGCCATAAAAGCGGTGCAAGTGTGTGAATGTCGTCATCGTTAAACGCAGTCATGATCTTACCTAGGATGCATCTATTAAGACACCTCGAAAGTTGCTATGTAAATGCATCTCTAATGCGCGTTTTGACGCAGGTAGACCATGAAACTAACGCGCTATTCCGACTACGCCGTGCGAGTGATGATTCATCTCGCCTCCCATGACGGAGAACTTTCTTCCATTCGGCACATCGCTGACGTTTTCGACATCTCGCAAAATCATCTCATGAAAGTCGTGCAGGATCTTGCAGCCGCTGGATTCGTCAAGGCCATCAGAGGACGAAGGGGTGGTCTGCGCTTGGCTCGCCCGGCTAATGAGATAAATCTGGGTAAATTGCTGAGGCATACCGAAGAGCTGACTGACTTGCTGGATTGTTCTTCGTGCATCATCGCTCCAGCCTGCGGACTTCCGCCAATTCTCACCGAAGCGACAGCAGCTTTCGTCGCCGTGTTCGACAAGTATACCGTCGCGGACCTCGTAGACAGGCGTAGCCAATTGCGCGCGATGTTTTCAGCGGGATGGAAAAGGACCGAACCGTCAATTGGGAAAGCTCCGGGAATCTGATCCAGTTCCGTGCGTTGGAGGTCCACCTCCAACGCCAGAAGAAGAACCTTTTACCGAGTTGAAACGATTGACTTCAACGGCTAGCGACACGCTATGGCAACGTGTTGTTAACGTCCTGTCGTTCTGCACTTGCTGTTCGGGTAGCACCATGCTGGTTAGTCCAAGGAGAGCGCCTGCGGGGGTTGGGTCCCGATCCCTCAACTCCAGTATTCCGGCAGTCAGCTTTCTATCGGTCCCTCACAGAGGCGCTCTTTGGTGCCCTCAAACCATTGAAAGAAGGATGTTCGATCAACAACGCCGTCGCGAATCTTAGCGTGGTCAATGTTGGCGCAGTCAAAACACGATTGACAGATCGAGCGTCCAGAGTATTGCCCAAGGCACGTTTGACCATTCGTATACGACGACGAAGCGTATGCCTCCGCTTCCCGGGTCTGTAGGCAGGACAAGGACTTCGGTAATCCAACCTCAATAGTCGGATTAGGAGCCACCCACTACCAAGCCGGGAGTCAGGAGCGCTTCGCAAAAATACCATCCTCGCGCCAATAGCTCATATCAGCGTCAACGCACTCCGCAGCAGTATACCCTGTTTTGTGCAGTTCTCGCCAATAGACGGGCGCGATTTGGGTAGCGTATCGGCACAATTGCTCGAGAGGCACGCAGGCAATCTTCTCACCCCTACTGGTCATCCAGCCGACGAAATATTCTTCAAACTCTTCAAAGGACAAGAGCTTTCGATCGCGTTCAGCTATAAGACGCAAGAGCTGCATGCTGACTGTCATCAATCTCCCTCACTGGTTGGACGCCCGCTTGGCGTGTCTGAGTACTGTCGGGTCTTTGATCCTGCCACCGTCACAGAGCTTCCTTTTCGCTGGCCATCGACTTAGCCAAAGCAAGGACCGCTTTTCTTACCTTCGGATCGCGAATTCGCTGGAATGCCTGATTGAACGCCCGCCCGTCTGCTGTCTGTAAAAATAAGGACAGTTCATCAGAACTTTCGGTACTTTGGGATACCGGTTCCGTTTTATTTCCGTCAGGAAAAAAGAAGGATATCGGAACCTCGAAGATTTCGCTTATCCGGTGAAGCTTACTGGGACTGACCCGGTTTTTGCCACTTTCGTATTTCTGTATCTGTTGAAACGTTATGCCGAGCCGTTCTCCGAGTCCAGTTTGGGTCATCTGAAGGAGTGTACGTCGGAGGCGAATTCTGGAGCCCACATAAATGTCCGTGGGGAGTGGTGTTTTCATAGAACCTCCTGTCGAGATAATGCCTGCCCTATGGTCCGCATGATTATGGCGCCAACGTTATTGCGCGTTGTTATTCAGCACCATCACTCTTCAATGGGCGGAAACGATTGACCTGTTGTGCAACATCCGGTCCCGGCTTTCAAGAAAACTCACGGTCTCAGGCGCGGGCAAGTTTCGCAGACCTTCATTGCAGGTTCCCACCGAACTAAAAGCGCGGGGGATGGCGAGAGTCATCTTGGAAGGTACTCGATCCCATTTGAAGACCACAGTAACAATAAAATTGCACTAAAATGCCAATTAAACTCGTTTGCGTTGTATAAAGAAGCACAGCAGAATGCGATGTAAGAACAGGAGCTAACAGATGTCTACATTGCCCAAATTCAAGCTCGGCGTCGGAGTGCATACGGCTACGCCCACGCAGCACTACTCAGGAGTAGTAAAATTCATAAACGAGATAGCCGAGCATGAGCCCAACAAGAAGTCCACCTCGGTTGATATATTCTCGAATGGTAACAATAAGTGGTACTGTCAGGTCTGCCGTGGCAAGCAAAAAACTGTGCCGATGGGTCCTTACACCAAACTACAGGCGGAGAGGGTTCAGGATCTCCGCAGAAGACTGATCGCAAAAAAGGGCACGGCCAGGCTTGTGTTCGAGCCTGACCGGAGATGTCTGGCGATGCCGCCAAGGGGTGAAGGCCAGAGTGCGGCGTGCAAAAACGAGACCCCTATCAGCCGAGCGCTCGCGGCAATTGGAACTCTAGTCAGGCCTCTTCTCTCGCGGCGGGGGGAGGAATAGGGTTGCCGACCTGCCCTAAAGGGCAGGATTGGGGTCTCCATAAATCTGCGAGGATTTTTTGGCAGCGGCAGAGCCTCAGGACATTAATACTTCTTTCCCCAATTCTTTGCCTCGAAGCAACAAGATTGCATTTATATGCCGATTAAATTCGTTGGATTTATTCAGGCGCTTGGAAGAAACTGTTGTCCAGCGAGGCTAGGTGAAAAGAGCGTGGTTTGTTGACTTACCTGATGAGGACTGGACTTCTTCTTCATCGGGCAAGCCACCCATCCTAGCCCCGCTACCGAAACCGAAATGCTGGGTGTTTTCAGATGTTGTGACCTCCTGAAAAGCGTCTCAAGGAATTTTCGGTCATGCGTTTCGGCGACATTAGCGTCACCCTTACCATGTGTCCGAAGCCTGTGGATGGTTGCAATGGGTCGTCCCTCACGAGCGGTGCTGGAGACGACGAGAACGCAAGGCTACGCAGTTCTGACCGGAACGTTGTCCGAGGACCGCGCTGCCCGTGATCGAAATCCCATCGCTACAATCGGAAGAAGCGGCCGGAACCTTGTTTGAATGTTCGTCTCCACAGAACTCGGCGCGGCGGGTTTCGTCAAGGAAGAGACGTTTACGAAGCGAACCACGAGAAAGGGCCGACATGCTAATGACTGGCCGACCGACCGTACTTATCACCGGCAGCAGCGGCTTTCTTGGACAAGCGATAGCGCGAGGCCTGCTTGAGCGATACCACGTCATAGGTCTTGACCCGAGGCGGCCGAGAGAGCCGATCCCGGGGCTTGTCACTGTTGAGATCGATTTGACTTCAGATGAAAGCGTCGGAGAGGCGATGGGGCAGATCCGCGAGAGTGCCGGGTACCGCATCGCCTCCGTCATTCATCTCGCAGCCTACTATGACACGACCGGAAAGGAGCATCCGAAATATGATGCGGTGACCGTGCAGGGAACACGGCGGCTGCTCGACGCACTCAAAAAATTCGAGGTCGAACAGTTCGTCTTTTCGAGCACCCTTCTGGTGCATGCACCGAGTCCCGAAAGGGGCGTGAAGATCGACGAGGACTGGCCGCTCGAGCCGCCATGGGCCTATCCGCAGTCCAAAGCGGAAACCGAGGCGTTGATCATGGCACGGCGTGGCGCGATCAAAGCGGTTATTCTCCGCTTCGCAGGCGTCTATGACGAAGACTGCCGGGCAGCCTTCATCGCCCAGCAGATCGCCCGCATATTCGAACGCCTGCCGACCGCCTACCTCTTCACCGGCGACATCACCCACGGGCAGCCCTATCTGCACCGTGATGATCTCGTCGACGCTGTGGTGCGAACGGTAGATCGGCGGACGGAGCTTCCGGACGCGACTATCCTGCTAATCGGCGAGGCCGAGACCCCTTCCTATGAGGAGATGCAGGAGCGCATCGGAGATTTGGTCCACCGCGAGCGCTGGCGTACCCTTTCACTGCCTAAAGGCGTCACCAAGCTCGGTTCATGGGTCCAGACCGAGGTGCTTGACCAGGAGACGGACATCAAGCCCTGGATGGTGGAGAATTCGGACGACCACTACGAGCTTGACATCTCGCGCGCCAGAAAACTGCTTGGCTGGGCGCCGCGGCACAAGCTGATGAATACGTTGCCGGAAATGATCGCGCGGCTAAAGGCGGACCCGACAGACTGGTATACGCGAAATAGGCTTGATCCGGCGGCAGTTGCCGCTTCCAGACCCGAGCTCGAACAGGCACGGGAACGGCTGCGCGGTACGCTGGAGCGCACAACAGAAGAAGTCGAGGCCGCGGTCGATCGGCATCGGGCGCTGACGCTGTGGGCGCCGCTCGCCAACGCCGCTCTCGGCCTCTGGCTGATCGCCTCGCCCTTCGCCTATGGCCTGTTCGACCCCGTTTCCGCCCTGACCCCGCCCGCGCTGGGACATGCCATCGCCGCTCCCGAAATCCGCAACGCATGGCTGGGCATCAGCGAAATAATTGCCGGCTTCCTCATCCTTGTCTTCGCGCTAACCGGAATGTCCCGGCGCTGGAACTGGATACAGTGGATCACGGCGGCGGTCGGAACATGGGTGCTGTTCGCACCGCTGGCATTCTGGACGACGAGTGCGGCCGCATATGCGGCGGACACCCTGATCGGCATGCTGGTTGTCGCGTTCGCAGTCATGATCCCGCCGACACCCGGAATCAGCCATCGCGCGCTCGCGGCCGACGACGATCGGCCGTTGGGGTGGAGTTACTCCCCGTCCGCTTTCACGCAGCGTATCCCGATCGTCGCGCTCGCCTTTTTCGGCCTTTTCGTCTCGCGTTATCTCGGTGCGTATCAACTCGGTCACATTGACGGCCTATGGGAGCCGATTTTCGGTCCAGGCCCCACGTCGGCCGGCAACGGCAGCGAGGCCGTGGTGACGTCCTGGGTCTCGAAGGGCTTCCCCATCGCGGACGCCGGGCTCGGCGCCTTCGCCTATGCTCTCGATATCCTGGCAGGCGCAATCGGCGACCGCCGGCGCTGGCGCACCATGCCCTGGATGGTGCTGCTGTTTGGCCTGTTGATTATCCCGCTCGGCATCGTCAGCGTCAGTTTCATAATCATCCAGCCACCGCTGATCGGAGCGCTTTGCACGCTCTGCATCGTGCAGGCCGCTGTCACGGTTGTGATGGTTCCCTATTCGATCGACGAGGTGCTCGCGAGTTGCCAGTTTCTATACCGGTCCACGAAGGCGGGAGAACCGTTCTGGCGGACCTTCTGGCGCGGTGGCCCGGCGCTCTCGGAGAACCAGACGCCCGAAACCGATCTCGATCGACCCGTAGGTAAAATCCTGCGCGAGTTCATCACCGGCGGAGTCAATTTTCCATGGACATTGGTTGCTAGCACGGTGCTCGGCGGCCTTCTGATGGTCACTCCGCTCGTTCTCGGTACAATGCCTCCGCTCTATTTCAGTGACCATATCTTTGGGTGTATCGTGATCCTGGTCGCCGTCACAGCCATGGCCGAAGTCGCTCGCCCCGTTCGCTTGCTAAACGTTGCGTTCGGTGCCTGGATTGCGTTCTCGCCGTTCCTGCTCGAAGGCGCAATGGGCGCCAGAGCCGCAATCTATGTTGCCGCCGGTCTCGTCTTGATCGGGCTGAGCCTACCGCGCGGCAGACGCAGCCAGGAACACTATGGCGGCTGGGATCGTGCGATTGTTTGAACAATGGCCGTGTTTTGTCGGGCGAACCGGCTCTGCACCGGTTGCCAGCAGCAACCTGTCGTAGGAGATCGACCCTCCCCCAGCGAGCGCGACCTCACGGGTGCGCGGATCGATGCGAGCCGCTTGCGTACCGAGACGCAGGTCGATCTGGTATTTTGAATTGCGCTCTCCCCCCGCAGCGGCACCCACTCCTCCGGCGCCTTGCCGGAAAGGTAGTCCTTTGAAAGGGTAGGCCGATCGACGGGCGGCGCGTCGTCGTCGCTGAGCATGACAATACTGCCAGGAAATTGTTCTCGCCGCAGCCGATCGACTGCGGCAAAGCCGGCCGCACCGCCACCGACAATAGCGATCTTCTCGGGCATTGCTTCGACAGAAGCCTCTCTTGATGGTGGTTCTGCACGCTTGCGCTTTCCTACCACGAAGATCTCTCCGTCGCGCTGCTCTACCGACCAGCATGCCAGCGGCCGGAACGCGGGTGCGCGCAACGCCTCACCTGTTTTCAAGTCGAAACTTGCGTGATGCCATGGGCAGCGGACAGTGTCGCCGGCGACCAGACCGAGCGGCCCGTTGTGTGCGTGCAATGCGCGTCATGGTGAATATCACCGCCCCGCGGCGCACAAGCAGCACCTGCGCATCGCCGCAATGGCCGACCAACTTGTTGCCGTCGGCAAGATCGGCAATTCCGATACCTCGGGCCAGATCCGGCCCAGTTGTGTTTGCGTGTTCAGGAGCCATTATCTTCTCCTTGGCTATCGAGAATGGCGTCCGCCTCTGCGGGCGTAACGGGCGCTATTCGGATCGCAGGGCCTTTGATATCACCCCGCAGTTTGTTGCCGTTACGGGTGATACGCAAACGAATTTAATCGCATGTTCTGTGCAATTGCTGCTGCATTGCTCGTTCTGGCTGCGGCCAGCAAGTTTAAAGAATCGCTTGGCCAGTCCTGCCCCAGTCAGCAAGGAAGGAAGCCAACCCCTTCTCGGTGAGCGGGTGTTTGGCAAGATTTCTGAGCACCCCCGGTGGTACGGTCGCAATATCGGCCCCTGCCAACGCGGCCTGCTTGACATGCAGCGGCGTGCGAATCGAGGACGCGAGGATTTCCGTGTTGAAGGATGGGTCATTGTTGTAGATCATCCGAATTTCTCGGACGACTTCCATGCCATCAAGGCCGAGATCGTCCAGCCTGCCGACGAACGGGGAGATATAGGCCGCACCCGCCCTAGCCGCCAGCAATGCTTGGTTGGCTGAAAAGCAGAGGGTGACGTTGACCTTCAGCCCGCGCTCGGTGAGCGCTCGGCAAGCTCGGAAGCCGTCCCAGGTGGATGGCACCTTGACGGCCACATTAGCAGCAATGCCGGCCAACCGCTCCCCTTCAACGAGCATGCCGTCGAATTCTGGCGCGGTGACCTCTGCGGAGACGGGCCCCTCGATCGCCGCGCAAATCTCCTTGATCACATCCCGGATCGGGCGGCCGGTTTTTGCGATCAACGAAGGGTTGGTCGTCACACCGTCGAGAAAGCCTGCTGCGGCAAGCTCATGGATTTCGGCAATGTCGGCTGTATCGACAAAAAACTTCATCGTCTTTCTCCTAGAGTAATCGGTTTAAGTGGTGGCGAGGCGTTTCGTCACATCGGTCGCGCGAGACAAGTTGGATGTAGCAGTCGTGATCGGGCGCCCTATGTCCTATTAAGGATGGGCAGCAGAGGAGCGGCGCCGATGAGCAACAAAATCTCCGAGGACAATGTGAAACTAAAGCGCGCATATAAGAGCCCTGCGACTGACGACGGCAAGCGTGTATTGGTCGATCGACTGTGGCCGCGAGGGGTCAAGAAAGCCGATGCGGCAATTGATTATTGGGCGAAGGAACTGGCGCCAAGCACCGAGCTGCGGAAATGGTTCGGGCACGACCCAGCCCGTTGGGAGGAATTTCGGCGGCGATATTCCGCGGAGATCAAGGAACATCGCGAAGAATTTGATCGATTGCGCGACCTGGCCCTCAAAGGTCCGGTGACACTTGTTTACGCAGCTCACGACGAAATGCACAACGATGCTATTGTTCTCAGGGAGATTTTGCTGGCGCTTCGATAAAACGTCCTGCGATTGGGGAGGCAATCCCAGTCGCTCGACTGGCTCGTCCGCCAATGCCGCTGCGCCGAGAGACAAGGTGTTTGTTGCTCCAGCCGCACCCAGCATTTTGGGGATATCGCGACGGCCAACGTCGCCCTGGTTGTGATTTCTGCTCGACATGATTTCTCCTGCCATGCAATGTGAGAATGCTGTGTGAGCTGAAGACGAGCCTCTCGTCGATTCAACTGAAGCTGCGCTTGGTTATGGGAAGTCACTAAAGCTTACCTATCGGCTGGTATTTAGCAAACAAATTTGATTGACATTTAAGCGCAACTTTTATGCTATATTTCGATGGACATTGAGCTGGCACGTACCTTCTTAGAAATAGTTTCAACGGGAAGTTTTATTCGCGCCGCTGAACGTTTGAATGTTGCTCAGACGACTGTCAGCGCGCGGATTCGCAACCTCGAACAACAGCTTGGCCGGCCGCTGTTCATCCGGAATAAAGGTGGAGCGGCGCTCACCCCGGCTGGCGAACAATTCCTGCGCCACGCGCCAACGTTCGTCCAATTGTGGCAGCGCACTCGCCAGCAGGTCGCGGTGCCCCCAGGCCGTCGAGCGGTGCTGACGGTCGGCAGCGAAGTCACGCTGGCGCAACCACTTCTGCTGAATTGGATCAGATGGATTCGTCGGTTCCTTCCCGATATCGCGCTTCGCGTACATGTCGACGTACCCCAGGATCTGATTAATCAGGTCGCCTCTGGGATGGTGGATGTAGCGATCATCTATGCGCCCCAGCATCGACCCGGCCTGAAAATCGACCTGCTGATGGAAGAAAAGCTCGTGCTTGTGACAACTGATCCTCAAGCGGTGCGCCTGGACGAGACGAACTACGTATATATGGATTGGGGGCCGGACTTCGTGCTGCATCACGACATGAATTTCCCGGACGTCTCACCCGACCTCTCTTTCGATCTTGGTCCGCTGGCGCTCAGCTATGTCCTGGCGAGCGGCGGCTCCGGCTATTTCAGGATGAGCGCGGTGCAACCGCACATCGCCGCCGGGCAGCTACACCTCGTAGCCGAAATGCCGCAATACTCCTATCCGGTTTACGCGGTGAGCTCCGCCAATGCCGACGAGAGCGTCGTGGGCCCTGCCCTGGCCGGACTACGAGCCATTTCGGAGGGCAACATCGAGCCCTAAGCGGTCGCTTCGCTCGATGGGAACAAGAGATCGACAGTGGTTCCGGTTTCTCGCTCACTGCTAATGCGCAGATGGCCCCCAATGATCCGCATAAACGCGTGCACCTGCGCCAATCCCATTCCGGTTCCGTTCTCGCCCTTAGTCGTGAAGAATGGCGTCAGCACCTTCTGCAAAATTTCCGACGTCATGCCGCAGCCGTGGTCCTTGACGCGAAGGCGCGCATAGGTTCCCGGCGCTGGCTCGCCGATTGCGGCATCCATCTGGACAAATCGATCTGTTATGATCCAAATTTCGCCGCCGCTTGGCATCGAATCCCGAGCATTGAGGACAAGATTAAGAACTGCGGCGTCGAACAACGATGAATCGATTAAGCAGCTTGGGATGTCGGAACCAAGATTGAGCCTAACGCGGATCTCAGTTCCCGCGCCATATGTGAGGAAAGGCTTGAAAGAGTTGACGAGCTCATTCAAGTCCCGAGCCCGGATGTCGAGTTCTCTGTGGTTTGCAAAAGCGAGCAAGTGTGACGTCAGGCCGACGCCCCGATTAATACCTTCCCTCGCCGCCGCAATATAGGCGCGCACGCTCTCCGGCTGGTCGGCATTTCTTTCAGCGAGCCTCAGGCCAGAATCGATGAGCGCCAGGACGTTTCTGAAGTCATGGGCAATACCACCGGTCATCTCGCCCAAGGACGCAAGCCGATGCATTGCGCGTTCGCGCTGCTGAGCTGCCAGTGTGCCACCGCTGCGTTCCGCCTGCGACCGCTGCAAACTCTCTTTCGGAAAAGCCAATTCTGTCATGGTCGTCATCCCATCTTCAGCGACGCCCGCCAGGAAACATCGGTGCTCATTCGCTTTGTCGTCATCATCCTTGCTGGCAAGACAATCGCCGAACCTGCCGCCGCTGCTCTCTATCCCCGACGGACTGTCCGCTTCGCCATTATCTGTTCCACCATCGGAAAAGCCTTAAGGGCGTCATCCGGCAGGCCGCGGTTTGCGGCGACCGGCTCCATCCAGCCGTCCTTTCCTTCTGGTTCGCCGACGATGATGCGGCCGACCATTCCAGCTTGCTCATGGGGAATGCAATAATAGTCATAAACCCCTTGCTTG
>Ga0247813_10000294_pt1 | contig 54822 bp, 36 predicted proteins | sample UWRJL169409C1_FD_180719 | JGI IMG/M metagenome (GOLD analysis project Ga0247813, IMG submission 180719) | Plant litter microbial communities from Arlington Agricultural Research Station in Wisconsin, United States - UWRJ-L169-409C-1 | ecosystem: Environmental > Terrestrial > Plant litter >... | reverse complement strand
CGTTTTTGCCAAAAGGTTTTGAAATTGCAACAGAACAACTTGCATACAAAGGAACATGGAAAAACGATATTAAAATTGAAGGTTCGGGAAAAATTGCAGTTGAGAAAAAAGCAAACAGCACTGTTTTCAAAAGTGATAAAGCTGAAATTACTTTTGACAAAAAAACAGGTTTTATTTCAGGTTATACCTTTAATAATGAACTCGTTTTAAAAGACGGATATCAATTACGACCAAATCTTTGGAGAGCACCAAACGATAATGATTTTGGAGCTAATTTTCAGATAAACTTAAAAGCGTGGAAAGATGCAACAGAAAATCCAGTGCTTGTAAGCTGGTCATATTCTATAACAAAAGATAATAAAGTTTTAGTGGCAGCAACCTATAATTTACCTGCTGTTTCTTCAAAAATTACATTGAACTACGAATTTAACAGCAACGGAGAATTATGTGTAAAACAGCAATTGAACCTTGATAAAACAAAAGAACAGCCTATCTTGCCAAGATTTGGTATGGAAATGATTTTGCCAAAAGATTTCAGCTCGATTCGTTATTACGGAAAAGGACCACACGAAAATTACATTGACAGAAATTACAGTTCGCAGGTTGGAATTTACAATCAAACTGTTTCAGAGCAATATTATCCGTACATCCGTCCGCAGGAAACCGGAAATAAAACAGAAGTTCGCTGGTTAGAAGTATCAAATGATAAACTGAAAATAAAAGTAACATCTGATGAATTTTTGGCAACAACTGCTTTACATTTTTTAAATGAAGATTTAGACGACGGATTGCAAAAAGACCAACGACACGCTGCGGAATTGAAACAGAGAGATTTAACAAGTTTAAAAATTGATTCGAAACAAATGGGCGTTGGCGGAATAGACAGCTGGCAAGCCTGGCCAATGGAAAAATATTTGTTGCGAGACAAAGCCTATCAATATCAATTTAAAATTACACCATCAATAAAATAATTCATTATGAGGATATTAAAACCATTCCTTATCGTAATAGTCCTGACAGTTTTTAATTTCGGCTACAGCCAAAAAATATATACAGAAAAGGACATTCAGATCATTCCAAAACCAACGCAATTACTAATTAATAAAGGTGTTTTTGAATTTTCTGCAGCTACAAAATTTGTTACGGCTACAGATTCTCAAAAAGAAATTTCAAATGCATTAATAAGCAAATTTGAAAAAGCGGGAGGATTTCGTCCTCAAATTGTTGCAGCAATTCCGCAAAGCAATTTTGTACAGTTTAAAGTGGATCAGAATTTAGAAAAAGAGGCATATATATTAGATGTAAATTCAAAAAATATTACGATTACGGCTAAAGGAAATGCAGGTTTTATTTATGCTTTAGAAAGTATCAGACAATTGCTTCCGGTTGTTATCGAAAGTAAAAATGTTTTACAAAATCAGAAATGGCAAATTCCGAATGTAGTTATCAACGATAAACCCCGTTTTCAATGGAGAGGATTAATGCTCGATTTATCACGTCATTTCTTTGATAAAAACTACGTAATCGAAACAATAGATCGTTTGGCAATGCACAAAATGAATGTTTTGCATTTGCATTTGGTAGACGATCAGGGCTGGAGAATCGAAATAAAAAAATACCCGAAATTAACCGAAGTCGGAGCGTGGAGAGTAGATCAGGAAAATTTGGCATGGAACGCCAGACTAACTACAAATCCGGATGAAAAAGGAACTTGCGGTGGATTTTTAACGCAGGAAGAATTAAAAGAAATCGTAAAATACGCAGCAGCAAAAAACATCGAAATTATTCCTGAAATCGAAATGCCGGCGCATGTAAGCAGCGCCATCGCATCATATCCGGAACTGGCTTGTTTTGATCAGCGTATAGGTGTTCCGTCAGGCGGATTATGGCCTATAACCGATATTTATTGTGCAGGAAAAGAAACGACTTTTGAATTTTTGCAGAATGTAATTGATGAAGTGATTACTATTTTTCCATCAAAATACATTCATATTGGAGGCGATGAAGCGACAAAAACCAATTGGGAAAAATGTCCGCACTGCCAAAAAAGAATGCAGGAAAATGGTTTGAAAAATACCCACGAACTGCAAAGCTATTTTGTAAAAAGAATGGAGAAATACATCAATTCCAAAGGCAAAAAAATAATTGGCTGGGATGAAATTTTAGAAGGCGGTCTCGCTCCCGAAGCTACTGTAATGAGCTGGAGAGGAACACAAGGCGGAATCGACGCAGCAAAACAAGGTCACGATGTTATTATGACGCCGGAATCTCCTTGCTATTTTAATTTTTATCAAGGCCCGCAAAACGAAGAACCAATCGCTTTTGATGCTTACAATCCGTTAAATGAAGTTTATAAATTTGATCCTGTAGTTTCGGGAATGACGCCTCAGGAAGCTTCACATGTATTGGGCGGACAAGCAAATTTATGGGCAGAACATTTGTCATTGCCGAAAGATTCAGAGTACATGATTTTTCCAAGATTAGCTGCTTTGTCAGAAACTTTATGGAGTACAAAAGAAAGCCGTAACTGGAATGATTTTACACCAAGATTGATTTCTTTAATGCAGCGTTACAATTATTTAGGAATCAATTATGCGAAAAGCGCTTATTTGGTAACCGCTTCTTCAACGGCTAATTTGGCTAATAAGCAGATTAATGTAACGTTGAAAAATGAATTTCCAAACCCGGATATTCGTTATGTTTTGGGCGATAAAAATATTGAACACAACCCAACAAAATATACAAGTCCAATTGAATTTAAGGAAACTACAGTTCTTAAAGCGTCTTTATTTCAGGATGATAAACCAGTTGGTAAAACATTTATAGACACTATTATATTTCATAAAGCATTTGCTCACAAAGTAAATTATTTAACACCATATAATCAAAGTTATAAAGGAGACGGACCTTTTACAATGACTAATACCATTAGAGGGTCAAAAAACTTTCATGACGGACAATGGCAGGCGTGGCTCGTAAACGATATGGAAATTGTGGTTGACCTTGAAAAACAGGAAAGTGTTCAGGAAGTGACAATTGGAACTTTAGAAAGTCAGGGCGCAGGAGTTAATTTTCCAATGCAAATCAAAGTTTTGGTTTCAAACGACGGAATCACATACAAAGAAGTTGGAAAAGTAACACGTCCGTATGCTGCGAATGTAAGTTCAGAATTAAAAGATTTTAAAATCAGTTTTGAAAAACGAAATGCAAGATTTGTTAAAGTAATCGCTTATAACTTAAAGAAAAGCCCAAAAGGGGAGTCTTCATGGTTGTTTGTAGATGAAATTGTAGTGAATTAAAAAAAGAGTAATAAACAATAAAAAGAGTAAAGATGAAAAGAGGAATATTCATAATCGCCATTTTATTTTCAGTTCAAATGTTTTCGCAGGCTATTTACGAAGATGAGCGCTATGTACCGGAAACGGATCCGCTGGTGTTGAAAAATTTAGATGAATGGCAGGGCAAAAAATTTGGATTGTTAATGCATTGGGGAACATATAGCGAATGGGGAATTGTAGAATCATGGTCTATTTGTCCTGAAGATTATGGATGGTGTGAACGTAAAAAAGGCAATAATCCGGGTAATTATAACGAGTATGTAAAAGAATACGAAGGATTGAAAAAGAATTTCAATCCGGTAAAATTTGATCCTGCAAGATGGGCAAAAGCCGCTAAAAATGCCGGAATGAAATACATGGTTTTTACAACAAAACACCATGACGGATTTAACATGTACGATACTAAATATTCTGATTATAAAGTAACGGACAAAGAATGTGCTTTTAGTACAAATCCAAAAGCAAACATTGCCAAAGAAATTTTTAATGCTTTTAGAGCCGAAAATATTTCAACCGGAGCGTACTTCTCTAAACCAGACTGGCATAACGAAAATTACTGGGATCCTTATTTTCCTCCTTTCGACAGAAACGTAAATTATGATCCGTCTTTATATCCCGAAAAATGGCAGAAATATGTTGACTTCACACACAACCAAATCTTAGAATTACTGACAGATTACGGTAAAATTGATATTTTATGGTTAGATGGCGGATGGGTTAGAAAAAGAGACCAACAAAACCTAAAAGAAAACTATGATGAAAAGTTTGCAGAAAACGAATCTAAAAATGGTTTTATAAAACATAGAGTTGTAGATCAGGATCCTAAAATGGATGAACTGGTGATAAAAGCACGTCAAAAGCAACCGGGATTAATTGTAGTTGACAGAGCGGTTCACGGAAAAAATCAAAATTACTTAACGCCTGAAGGCCGTGTTCCGGCTAAAACTTTACCTTATCCTTGGGAATCTTGTATTACTTCTGGCGGTGGCTGGTCGTACTCTCCTGATGCTACCTATTTAACAGGAAGACAAGGTATTCACATGCTGGTTGATATTGTAGCAAAAGGCGGAAATTTATTATTGAATGTTGCACCAAGTCCTCAGGGAGAATGGCAGCAGGGTGCTTATGATTTACTGGCAGCTTACGGCGAATGGATGAAGGTAAATAGTTCAGCGATTTATGAGACAAAACCAATCGAACCTTTTAAGGAAGAAAATATTTGTCTGACACAAAATAAAGGTGGAAATGTATTTGCATTTTATTTAGCAAAAGAAGGAGAAGATAAAATTCCCGCAGAAGTTACAATAAAATCGATCAATCCGAAAAAAGGAACAAAAATCACAATGTTGGGTTCAAAGACAGCATTGAAATGGACAAAAGAAGCTGAAGGATTTAAGGTTGCAATTCCGGAAAGCTTAAGAAATAATTTGCCTTGTAAAGAAGCATGGACTTTAAAAATTGAAGCTATTAACAGATAGAAATTAAGTATGATTTTTACTAAAAGAATAACCACACAAACAGTATGTTTTTTTAGCATGCTGTTTTTTAGCATCAGTATTTTTGCACAGGAACCTGCAGATTTTGTAAATCCATTTATTGGAACTTCGAATTACGGAGCCACTTTTCCGGGACCAATTGCACCAAGAGGAATGGCAAGTATTAGTCCGTTTAATGTTGCGGGAAAACAAAATACATTAGAGAAAGACAGTCAGTGGCTGTCGAATCCGTATGTGAATGAAAATACGTTTTTAACCGGATTCAGTCAGGTTAATATAAGTGGTGTCGGCTGTCCTGAATTGGGTGTTTTATTATTAATGCCAACCACTGGCGCTGTCGAAACCAATCATTTAAAATACGGTTCAACATATAAAAATGAAGTGGCAAAGGCAGGGTATTACAGTGTAGATATTGATAAATACAAGGTAAAGGCCGAATTTACAGCATCAAAAAGAGTGGGAGTAAGCAAATTCACTTTCCCAAAAGGGCAATCTAATATTTTATTGAATCTTGGTTTGGGTTTAACCAATGAAGAAGGCGCAATGGTAAGAGTAGTTTCTTCAACAGAAATTGAAGGAATGCGTTCTGTAGGTTCGTTTTGTTATAATAGTCCTGAAGATGCTTATCCGGTTTATTTTGTAGCCAAATTTTCTAAACCTGCAACTAAATTTGGAGTTTGGAAAAAAACCTCAAAATATGAAGGAGTTGAAGCACAATGGATGACTTACAATGGAAAAACCAGAATGATGGAAAACACCATTAAAACAGTTGTTGGCGACAGCATTGGAACGTATTTTACCTATAAATTTGATAAACAGGAAACGGTTGAGGTAAAAATTGGAGTTTCGTATGTAAGCATTGCAAATGCCCGCGAAAATTTAGAAAAAGAAACCGGAGACAAATCCTTTGAAGCAGTTTATAAAGACACTTACAACGAATGGAACGAAGAACTTTCGAAGATTTTGGTAGAAGGAGGTTCAAAAGATGATAAAACTATTTTTTACACTGCATTATATCACACCTTAATTCATCCAAATACGCTAAACGACATTAATGGAGAATATCCTGTAATAAAAAGAAGTAAGATTGGAAAAACCGAAGGTACCCGTTACACCACTTTTTCTTTGTGGGATACGTATCGAAACGTACATCCTTTAACGTCTTTAGTTTATCCTAAACAGCAATCTGATATGATAAAAAGTATGCTGGATATGTACGATGAAAACGGCTGGCTGCCAAAATGGGAGTTAAATTCAACAGAAACATTTACCATGGTGGGAGATCCGGCAAGTATTGTGATAGTCGACGCCTGCTTAAAGGGAATCCAGGATTTTGATATTTACAAAGCGTACTATGCAATGTTAAAAGGTGCAGATCAGATTGAAAATAATCCATTGCGTCCCGGACTTAAAGAATATATTGACAAGGGATATGTATCAACCAATTATCGTGGCCCTGTTTCTACTACACAAGAATATAATACTTCAGATTATGCGATTTCACTTTTAGCAAAAGCTTTAGGTGAAAAAGATGATTACAAGCGTTTTACCAAACGTTCCTTGTCTTACCAAAAATTATATGACAAAGATTTAAAGTTGCTGCGACCAAGAATGGCTAACGGAAAATGGTATGAACCTTTTGATCCTGAAGCAGGAGCTAATTTTCAGGAGAATGTTGGTTTTATCGAAGGCAATGCGTGGCAATATGCTTTTATGGTTCCGCATGATATTAGGGGTTTAATCAAATTAATGGGCGGTGATAAACCTTTTTCTGATCAATTGCAAAAAGTTTTTGACATCAAACAATTTGATATGGCAAACGAGCCGGATATTGCCTATCCTTATTTATTCAATTATGTAAAAGGAGAGGAATGGAAGAGTCAGGAAATGGTGAAAAAATTAGTTGCAGAATATTTTCAAAATAAACCAAAAGGATTACCAGGAAATGACGATGCCGGAACAATGTCGGCCTGGCTGGTTTATTCAATGATGGGAATTTATCCAATATCGCCAGGAGACCCTATTTACACCATCACTGCACCAATGTTTCATAGAATAACGATCAAATTAGATCCAAGATATTATAAAAAAGAAAGCATTGTAATTGAAAGACAAATCAATAATGATGGAAAAATCAATTCGATTGAACTAAACGGAAAACCACTTAACAGCTTTTTTATCTCGCACGAAGATTTTGTGAATGGAACAATGCTAAAAGTGATTCAAAATTAAAAACAACACACTATGTTACAAGTAAGAATGAAAAAAACAGCCATTATCCTCGTAATGGCTGTAGGTTTTTTTAACCAAACCTATGCGCAGAAAAAATACCCGTATCAAGATGCAAAATTACCAGTTGAAGAAAGGGTAAAAGATTTGTTAAGCCGAATGACTCTGGAAGAAAAAGCCCGCCAGATGGACATGTACAGGGGAGAACTATTTAAAGAAAAAGAAGATTTTTCTAAATCAAAATCAAATGCCAAAATTGGAAATTTAGGAATTGGAGCGATCCACGATCTTTACCCGCGTTCTGCAAAAATGATCAATGATCTTCAAAGTGAAGTAATTAAAAATAACAAATGGGGTATTCCCGCGCTTATTATGTGCGAGATGCTGCACGGATATCTGGATGACGGAAGTACGGCTTTTCCAATGAATATTGGTCTTGGCGCAACCTGGGACACCAGCATAATGGACAAAGTAGGAAAAGTAATTGCTATGGAAGCCAGGGCACATGGTGTTCATTTTGGTTTAGGACCAAATTTAGATTTAGGCCGCGAACCACGTTGGGGAAGAGTTGCCGAAACTTTTGGTGAAGATGCTTATTTAAACAGTGAAATTGGTTTGGCAATGATTAAAGGAATGCAGGGCGACGATTTAAAATCAGACCGCACTATAATTGCAGAGCCAAAGCACTTTGCCGTTCACGGTATTCCGCAGGCGGGAGGAAATTCATCGCCAATTTTGGTGGGAGAACGTTCGGCTCGTGAAGATCACCTTCCATCATTTGAAAAAGCGTTTAGAAAAGGCGGTGCATTAGGAACAATGTGTGCTTATTCTGAATTAGATGGAATTCCATGCGCTGCAAATAAATGGTTATTGACCGATGTTTTGAGAAAAGAATGGGGTTTTAAAGGAATTGTAGTTTCAGATTTAGGAGCTATAAAATATTTACAAACAACACATTATGTGACCAATTCACCAAAAGAAAGTATTAGGGAAGCCGTTGCGGCAGGGGTAGACATGCAGTTTTATGATTTTACGAATGAATTTTGGCAAAAAAGCATCATAGAATTGGTAAGCGAAAAGAAACTGACAATGGAGCAAATTGACCGTGCTGCCGGTGGAGTTTTGAGACTTAAATTTTTATTGGGATTGTTCGAAAATCCATACACAGATAAAAACTTAATTAAAGAACGTTTTCATACTAAAGAAAATCAGGATGTTGCTCTTGAAGCTGCTCGTAAATCGATGATTTTATTGAAAAACGACAATGCTATTTTGCCTTTAAAAAAGGATATCCAAACCATTGCTGTTATCGGACCAAATGCTGATGCTTCGAGATTAGGAGGATATGCCGTAAAAAATAAAGTGGGAACTACAGTTCTTGAAGGCATTAAACAAGTTGTAGGTTCAAAAACAAATGTACTTTATGAAGAAGGTGTTTCTTTAATTGTGAAAGGACAAATTATTCCGTCTAAATTTTTATTTACGCCGGATGGCTCTCAAAACGGATTAAAAGGAGAATATTTCAATAACAGAAATGTAGAAGGAACTCCGGTATTAACGCGTATTGACAATCAATTGGAATTTGACTGGCCCTGGTCTCCTGGTGACGGCGTTACAGATGATGATTTCTCTATTCGCTGGACAGGTTATATTCAGTCAGAAAAGTCATTTGACGGCTGGTTGGGTTTAAGCTCAGATGACGGAATCAGAATGTGGGTTGATGATCAATTGGTTATTGACAACTGGTCAAAAGGTGCTACCAGTATGGTTACGACGCCAAAAAATATCGAAGCAGGAAAAAAATACAAAGTCCGCATAGAAATGTGGGAAGGCGGCTGGGGAGCCAGAGCGCACTTGCGTTGGAATTTAGAAAAAGTAAACTTTCAGCCGGCGATCGATATTGCTAAAAAAGCAGATGTTGCAATTGTGGTTTTGGGAGAATCAAATGAATTGGTAGAAGAAAACAGAGATGTTGCTTCGTTAGACTTACACGGAATGCAGCAGGAATTGATTGAAGCGATTCAAAAAACAGGAACTCCTGTAGTTTGTGTGTTGTTAAATGGTCGTCCGCTTTCAACAAACTGGATTAGTGAAAATATTCCGGCACTTATCGAAGGCTGGTTTCCTGGTGAAGCAGGAGGAAGGGCTGTTGCCGATGTTTTGTTCGGAGATTTTAATCCGGGTGGAAGATTGCCAATTACGGTTCCGAAATCAGTTGGGCAGCTACCTATATATTATAACCAAAAACCATCTGCGATTCATAGATATGTTTCTGAAAGCGAAAACCCGCTTTATACATTTGGTTACGGTTTAAGTTATACCAAATTTGAATATTCAAATTTTGCCATCAACACCAAAGAAATAAAAACCGATGGTGAATTGAAAATAAGTGTAGATGTGAAAAACACAGGAAATTATGATGGAGATGAGGTTGTACAATTATATATCAATGATGTATATAGTACGGTAACAACTCCAAAGAAAACATTAAAAGGTTTTCAAAGGTTGTTTATTAAAAAAGGTGAAACTAAAAAAGTTGAATTTACATTAACTGGAGATGAATTATCGATCTGGAACCGTGAAATGAAGCGTGTAGTTGAATCAGGTGACTTTGAAGTGATGGTAGGAGGAAATTCTACAGAGCTCCAAAAGTTAAATTTTAAGGTAATCGATTAACTTTTCGACGAAGGAAATCTAAAAATGTTTAACGTTTTAAGTATTTTGATTAGAATTCCTCTAATAAATTAATAAAAGACAAAGATTAATAATGTGTAAGTCCTGAAAAAGTAAGGATTTTAATAGTAAAATAAGGGGGTCAAAGCAAAATTTTGACCAACACCTTTTGAAAGCTGTCATTTGTCGAAATAATGATTTAGTTAACAAGCGGGATCCTTAAATTTAACATGTTATTAACTCAAAAAACAACCTATATGATTAAAGACGTACTAAAATTATTGTTGTTGGTTTGCTTGTTCGGATTTCAAAATCTTCACGCTCAAACTTCAACAATAAAGGGAATGATAACAGATGCTTCAAGCGGAATTCCGATCCCTGGAGCAAATGTTGTCGTGAAAGGAACAAAAACGAGTGTATCTACAGATTTTGATGGTAAATACAGTATTACAGTTCCAAATCAATCAGCAGTTTTAATTTTCTCTTATGTTGGTTCAGCCTCAAAAGAGATTCCTGTTTCAGGACAAAGTACAATCAATGTAAGCTTAGGTGCAGATACGCATCAGTTGGGCGAGGTAGTTGTTACCGCTCTTGGTATTAAAAGAGAGAAAAAAGCAATCACGTATTCTGCTCAAAACATTTCAGTAGGAGAGCTTTCAGAAGCGAGATCATTAAACGTTGCCAACTCACTTTCAGGTAAGGTTGCGGGTCTTAACTACTCTACAACATCAAATGGTGTTGGTTCTTCTTCCAGAATTACTTTAAGAGGTAACAGATCGCTTACAGGTAATAATCAGCCGCTTTATGTAGTTGATGGTGTGCCAATTAGTAACGGAACCGGAGCAGGTAATGACAATGCTGATACAGGAGGTACAACACAGCCTGATGGTATTTCAAACATTAATCCTGAGGATATTGCTTCGATGACGGTTCTTAAAGGACCATCTGCAGCAGCACTTTACGGAACAAGAGCAAGTAATGGTGTTATCGTTATTACTACAAAATCTGGTAAAGCAGGAAAAACTTCTGTTACGTTGTCATCTAACTTTATGGCTTCATCTGCTTATGATTTAACAAACTTTCAAAATGAATATGGACAAGGGGCTTTAGGAAGCTACAGTTCATCTTCAACTTCAAGTTGGGGACCTAAATATGACGGAAGACAAGTTCCGGCATGGCAGCTGGTTCGTAATCCTAGTTATGCAGGACCTGCAACTACAGATTACACGGCACAGCCTAATAACGTTATGGATTTCTACAAAACAGGTTATAACTTAGCAAACACATTAGCTATTACATCTGGAAATGAAAAAGCGCAAGGATATTTTTCTTACACGAACACTCGTGCAGAAGGTATTGTTGGCGGAAATGAGTTAGACAGACATAATCTTAATGTAAGATTTACAAGTAAACTTACAGACAAATTATCATTAGACGCTAAGACAAACTATATTGTTCAGGATATTGATAATCTATTAAAAACAGGAGAAGAGTCTATTGGTACTTCTGCTTATTTATTGCCTCGTAGTATTAAATTCAACGATTACAGAGATTTTGAATATACTGATGCTGCAGGACAATTACAAAAAAATTACTTTGTAGATCAGTCAGGAACTCCTGGAGGAAATCCATTCTGGTCAGCATTACGCGATAATGACCGTAACGACAAAAGAAACAGATTTATAGGTCTTGCTTCTCTTAAATATGATTTTACAAGTGATTTAAGTTTACAAGTTAGAGGTGGTTTAGATCAAACAACCAATAAAATTGTTACAAGAAAATACGCTACTGTAGAGTTTAACAGCAATGTAGGGAACTATACTGAGTTTTATGAAACTGCAACAGAATTAAATACTGATGCTTTACTTTCTTACAACAAGAAATTTGGAGATTTTGCTGTAGGAATCAATGCTGGTGCGAGTATGTTAAAACAAAACAGTTCTTCATTAACTTCTGGTGGACGTTTAGGCAAGAGAAATTATTTTGCTATGTCGAATGTACCTGATCCTACTGCAACTTCAGCATTTTCAGAAAGACAAATTAATTCGGTTTATGGTTTCTCTCAAATCGGATTTAGAAATTATTTATTCCTTGACTTAACAGCAAGAAATGACTGGTCTTCTGCATTACCTTCAGATAACAGATCATTCTTTTACCCTTCTGTAGGTTTATCAGGAGTTATCTCTGATATGGTAACTTTACCGGAAGCAATTAGTTTTGCTAAAGTAAGAGCATCTTATGCAAAAGTTGGTAATGATACAGATCCTTACCAAACAAGTTCAAGATTAAGATATATTGGTGGAAATGGTGGTGTTTTATTTCCTCAGTCAACTGCCGGAAATGCAAATTTAAGACCAGAGATGTCTAATTCTATAGAATTTGGTGCCGATGTTAGATTTTTCAATAACCGTTTAGGATTGGATGTTACCTATTTTCAAACCAATACAAAAGATCAGATATTTTACATCAATACTCCGGAAACTTCTTCAAAAGAAAGAGCGATTGTTAATGGTGGAGAGATTCAAAATAAAGGTTTTGAGGTTGTGCTTACAGCAACTCCGGTTCAGACAACAAACTTTACATGGGATATTACAACAAACTTCGCAACTTATGAATCTGAAGTAAAATCAATTTACGGAGGAAGAGACGAATTAGTTTTAGGACAGGGAAGATTGGTTAGAAGTAAAGTGGTATTAGGTGGTGAGTACGGAGATTTATACGTAAAAGGTTTCAGAAGAGATCCAAACGGAAACATTATCGTAAACAGTGCTGGTTTGCCAATAGCAACAAATTCATTTGATGTTAGAGCAGGTAACTTTAATCCAGACTGGACAGCAGGTTTTAGAAACAGTTTTAAATATAAAGATTTCTCTCTAAGTTTCCTTATTGATTTTAGAATTGGTGGTGAAGTTATTTCTTATACTCAGGCCAGAATGGCAGGTTTAGGAGTAAGTGATGTTACACTTGCAGGAAGAGAAGGTGGTATGATTGTTCCTGGTGTTGTAGATAGCGGTAACGGAACTTATGCTCCAAATACTACAAGTATTACGGCAGAACAATACTGGACATCAATTGGACAAAGAGATCCGCTTGCAGAACCTTTTATCTATGATGCTACAAACATTCGACTAAGAGAACTTGTTTTTGGATATTCATTACCAAAACGTCTTTTAGGTGATTCAGGTTTTTCAAGTATTGATTTTTCATTAGTAGGAAGAAATTTATTCTTCTTCATGAATAAAGCTGAAAATTTTGATCCAGAAGCAGGTGCAGGTACAGGAAACTTGCAAGGAGTTGAATCCTTCAACATTCCTACTACAAGAGATTATGGGGTAAATGTTAAATTTGGATTTTAATTAAAAAAAGAGATATATGAAATATAGTTTTAAAATAAAGTCATTAGGAGCAGCAGCTTTGTTAGCGGTGTCTGTTTTATCAAGCTGTACAGGCGATTTTGATGAAATAAACAAAGATCCTAATTCACTAATTGAAGAGGATTTAGATGCTTCAATGGCAGGACCTGCATTTGCAACAGCTCTTTATGCAGGTATTCATAACGGTGCCGGAGAAACTACAGGATATGCAGATGATCAGGGAACCTGGGGTATCGCGACCGGTATTCTTTCTTCTAGTTTTATTCACTACCTGTCTTCAGGTTATGGTACAGAAAGAAATAATTACAGTGGTTACGAGGCAAGAGGATGGACAAGGTTTTACACTATTGCAGTTCCAAGTTTTAATTATGCTGTTGTAGCTGCTAAAGATAATGCTGAAGCTACAGCAATCTTAAAAATCTGGAAAGTATATATGTACAATCAAATGGTAGATCTTTACGGGCCAATTCCTTACTCTGAAGCAGGAAATAACAAAGAAGTAGTTCCTTACGATAGTGTTGAATCTATCTACGAAGACTTCTTTAAATTATTGGATGAATCAAATGCAGTATTAAGCGCTACTCCTGTAAGTACAGTTTTAGCACTTCAGCCAAATGACAGAGTATACCAGGGAAGCACTGACAAGTGGAGAATTTTTGGTAACAGTTTAAGATTACGTCTTGCATTAAGAATTTCTGATGTACAGCCTGCTAAAGCAAAAACACAAGCAGAAGCAGCTGTTGCAGCCGGAGTAATGCAAAACAATCAGCAAAGTGCTTATTTCGCAGTAAGCAGCATCACACCAAATAACTTAAACATAGTTGTAGGCGGATGGGGTTACAAAATGACAGCTTCTATGGAAAGTCTTCTTTTAGGATACAGCGATCCAAGGTTACAAAAATGGTTTTCACCAGGAAATACAGGTACTTATATCGGTAGACCAAGTGGTACTTTAAGCAGTTTCTTTGATGAAGAAAAGAACAAAGCTTTCTCTCCTTTTAATGAAAATGTTTTAGGTTTAGGACCAAATCCGGGTTCTTCTCCTTTGAGCAACACTAAAAATATTGAAATCTTTATGGCTTCTGAAAACTACTTTACAAGAGCAGAAGGAGCTTTGAATGGATGGAATATGGGTGGAAGTGCTCAATCATTATACGAAGAAGGAATTAGATTATCAATGTCACAATGGGGAGTTACAGATCCTGCTGCTATTAATAGTTATATTGCCGGAACTTCATTGCCTACTGCCCCAAATGTTAACACTATTTATCCTAATTTAGTTAAGGAAAGTATCCCTGTAAAATTACCGGTTGCATGGTCGGCTTCTGTTGCAGATCAGCGTACACAAATTGCAGTTCAAAAATATTTAGCAATTTTCCCGGAATCATGGGAAGCTTATGCAGACCTACGCAGAAGCGATGCTAAAGTAATTTATGAGCCGCTTAACACGGATAATACCGATGCAGGAGTTGGAAAAAGCCTGATAAAAAGAGTTATTTATGTTACAAATGAATATTCTTCAAACAGAGATGCCGTTACAGATGCCATCACAAAACTTGGTGGTCCTGATACCGGAGGAACAAAACTTTGGTGGGATACTAAATAAAATAAATTGATAAGTAAAGATAAAGAGATTCCTTACTTAGAAGGCAAAAGGAGAGGTAACTCTCCTTTTGTTTTATACGACTATTTCTAAAATAGCCAAAAACAAAAGCATGAAAACAAAATAGTAAAAAGGTTATCCCAAATTTTAATGTGAGTCAGTTAAAAATGAAGCAAAGGATAGCTACCAAAAAATAAATTATGACTAATAACAATAAACCATCCTCATCTAACCAAACCAACACTTTAATTCCAATACTAATTATTGCCGGACTCTTTTTCATTTTTGGATTTGTAACCTGGATTAATGGCGCATTAATCCCGTTTATGAAAACAATAAACGAATTAACATCTGCGCAATCACTTTTAGTAGCATCAGCATCTTATATTTCTTTTGTTGTGATGGCTTTGCCGGCTTCTTATATTCTGGGAAAAATTGGCTATAAAAAAGGAATGTCTTTAGGATTATTTATAATGGCAGTGGGTGCCTTAATCTTTATTCCGGCAGCGGAAGCCAGAACCTATTGGATGTTTTTAACCGGAATTTTTATTCAGGGAACCGGAATGACCTTATTACAAACAGCATCAAACCCATACATTACCATTCTCGGACCCATTGAAAGCGCAGCCAAACGAATTGCCATTATGGGAATTTCAAATAAAATAGCAGGAGCATTGGGATCCCTTATTTTTGGAGCGATTTTATTATCAGGAATCGATGAAATTCAAAAAAAATTAACGGTTGTAAGCGCCCTAGAAAAAGCACAATTATTAAATACAATGGCAGACAGTGTAGTAACTCCGTATTTAATAATGGCTGCGGTTTTATTTATATTAGGAATTTTAATTCGAAAAGCACCTTTACCAGATGTTGAGGCCGCACCAATTGAAGAACCAAAAGAAGGCGAAACCACAAAAACAAGTATTTTTCAGTTTCCGCATTTATGGCTGGGCGTACTAACCTTGTTTATGTACGTGGGCGTTGAGGTTATTGCCGGAGATACAATTATAGCGTACGGAATTTCATTAGGTTTTCCATCTGCCGATGCCAAGTTTTTTACCACATTTACTTTACTGGCAATGGTAGGAACGTATATTTTGGGTGTGTTTTTAATTCCGAGATTTATTACTCAGGCATTGGCTTTAAGAGGAAGCGCTATTTTAGGAATCATCTTTTGTTTCTGCATCGTTTTTACCGAAGGACTCGTGTCTATACTTTTTGTGGCAGCTTTGGGAATTGCAAATGCATTGGTTTGGCCGGCGATTTGGCCTTTAACTTTAAATGGTTTAGGGAAATTTACCAAAACAGCTTCGGCATTATTGATTATGGCCATTTCCGGTGGAGCTGTTATTCCGCCATTATATGGAAAAATAGTCGATTTAAGTAAAGCCGATATGGTGGATTTTGGCATTAGTGAAACGCTTGCCACAGCGCATTCCGCGACAGACGGTTACTGGATTTTATTGCCGTGTTATATCGTTATTTTATACTACGCGATAGCCGGACATAAATTGGGTTTAAGTAAAAAATAATTAAAATTTAAAAGAGAGATTTGAAATATTTCTTCAAATCTCTCTTTACTAAATTGCAGGACAATGATTTCAAAATTTAATATTATACTACTATTCTTTTTAATAAGCATTTCGTGTGTTTCTCAAAAACAAAATCCACAAGCTTATACTATTCGAAATGCTTTTATAACAGAAAAGCCAGTTACGACAAACAGCCACGCTGCAACTTTGGTTGAAATAAAACCAAACGAAATCATGGCGGCCTGGTTTGGCGGAAGTTACGAAGGCGCAAAAGACGTAGGGATTTATTTTTCGAATTATAAAAATAATATCTGGTCGGCACCTCAAAATCTGATTGAACCTGTAGTAAAAAAAGGGGACACATTGCCGTGCTGGAATCCGGTTTTGTTTAAAGCCAAAAGCAAAAACTTATATTTGTTTTATAAAGTGGGAAAAAATCCACGAGAATGGTTTGGCGCCATGATTTTTTCAAAAGATGACGGAGCAACCTGGAGCAATCCCGAATACTTGCCGGAAGGTATTTTAGGTCCGATAAAAAACAAACCCATTGAGGCAATTTCAGGAATTATTTTATGCGGAAGCAGCACAGAAAGTGTTGAAGGTAACTTATGGAGGAGCCATGTAGAAGCGTATAAGGAATCAACCGGAAAGTGGGAAAAAATAAATATAGAAAACAAACAGAATTTTGACATTATTCAGCCAACGTTTTTAGTGCATTCAGATAAAACAATCCAAATGTTATTTCGAAGCAAACACAACAAATTAATTACAAGTTGGTCTACTGATAGTGGTCAAAACTGGAGCAAAACCGATAGTATTAATGTCGTAAATTCAAATTCTGGAATTGATGCTTTAACATTGTCTAAAAAATCTTTTTTACTGGTAAATAATCCGCTAAAACAAGGAAAAGACTGGTTTAACGGGCGCAATGTATTAGACGTGGAACATTCAAAAGATGGAATTCATTGGAATAAACTCTTTGATTTAGAATATCAGCCTGAAGGCGAATTTAGTTATCCTGCCATTATTCAAACCTCAGATAAAAAAGTACATATTTTATATACGTATAATCGCAAATATATCAAGCATGTAAGTTTTGATTTAAATTAGAAGTGAGAAACAAAACTCAACGAAAAAAACACAATTACTCATGGAACATTTTGAAAAATTTCAATTTAAAATCATATTCTTTAGCATTTTATTCCTGAATATAACGATAAATGCTCAGGATGGAATCAATCCCAAAACATTTTACAAGCACGATAAATATCTTTCGTCAGATAAAATGCAAGGCCGTTTTCCCGGAACAAAAGGCAATAACGACGCAGCGGCTTATATCGAAAAATATTTTAAAAAATATGGTCTAAAAAAGTTCAACGATAGTTATTACCAATCTTTCAGTCTATTTGTAAAAGAAGGTTTGAATAAAGTGAAATCAGACAGCGTAACAACTCAAAATGTTGTGGGTTATATCGAAGGATCTGATGAAAATCTAAAAAATGAATATATAGTAATTGGCGCACATTACGATCATTGGGGTTGGGGCGGACAGGCTTCGGGTAGTAAAAAGAAAGATGTAGTAGCGATTCACAACGGAGCAGATGACAATGCATCAGGAGTTTCGGCTTTGTTGTGTATATTAGAAGAATTATCGAAAGCGAAAATCAAACCAAAACGAAGTATTATTTTTATTTCCTTTAGCGGAGAAGAAGAAGGCTTATTAGGATCTAAATATTTCGTTTCGCATTTACCAGTCGAAAAAACCACCGTAAAAGTAATGCTCAACATGGATATGGTAGGAAGATTAAATACAGAAAAACAAATCTACATGGGCGGCGCCGGAACTTTTCCGGAAGGAGTTGAACTAATGAAAAAACTAGGAGATAACAGCGGACTCAATCCCGTGATTCACGCCGGAGAAGTGGGAGGATCTGATCATGTTTCGCTTTACAAATCCGGAATATCAGTAATAGGTTTCCATACCGGAGGACATCCGCAATATCATACTCCCGAAGATGATATTGATTTGATAAATATTGATGGCGGGGCTTTGGTGACGAGGTATATTTATAATGCTTTGACTTCAATTGCAGATTATGAGAAGGCGTTGTATTTTGTTAATCAGGATTAGAGAATATAAAGTCGCATATTCTCATTCTTTGTCATTTCTCCGGAATTTTAAATAAAGTTCCGGAGGAACGGATGATATTGTAGGGATGGATTTTAATCCATTCTACGCATGCAGAATCGCCAATTTTTGTCGAGCTTCTCCTGAAGATTTCTCGTTCCTCAAAATAAGAAAGAGTACGTGTTAAAGGATAAACAGTAAATAAATCAAGACATTTTTTCGCAAAAAAAACTATTGAAAACTTTCGTTATCAATAGTTAAGTAAGTAGAGTAAGATATTAATTTATCCTATTATATTTTTTTTAAAAATTAAGCCACAGCCAACTTCACACTAGAAGAATTAAGCAATGACAAAGTCTGCATATCTTCTTCGCCGGCAAAAAATGTGTTTAAAACATCTCTAAAAACCGGATCGGCATTTTCTACCTGAGCAAAAAGCGTCATGGATGAGCGTAGTTTTCTTGCATCTAAATCTCCTAAAATAGATTCAATAGATTTTCTTTTGAAAGTTAACAAGAGTTTTGAAATTTCGATAAGACATTTTGCCAAAACAGGGTGCTGCAGGAAATCGCTTGCTTCTTTAAGGTCATGTATAGCATAGTAATTGGCAACGCTGCTGGTTCCAAGTCCTTTTATTTGGGGAAAAATAAACCACATCCAGTGTGTTTGCTTCTTTCCCTTTTTAATTTCAGAAAATGCAGTAAGGTAAAGTTTGTTCTGTGCATCTAAAAATCGCATTAAGTCAGTGTCTAAGTAAACCATGGTGGTGAATTTATAAAAGTTCTATAAAAATGTTTTTGGTGTTTTGTCGCTTAATAAAATTAAATATCCTTTTTTTAAAATTCTATTCGTTTCATTTCTGCAACGGACCAAATGTAATTCGAGAGTCGGAGTTATTATTTATATAATTTTTAGCAGTTGTTATATAATAACAATATCTAGGTTTTGAATTGGATGTAAATTTTGTAATTCATACTGATTATATGTTTTACTTAATTTGAATTAGGGCTCTTTTATTGAATTCTACTCAATTACAGTCGGTTTATTTAAAGTTAGTTCTATATTTGCAGCAGATTTTGGTCTATTTTTCTTAAGAAAAAATAGTTAAAAGGGAATCAGGTGCAAATCCTGAACAGACCCGCTACTGTAAGTTCTGTTAAGTCTTTAAACGTTACTAATGCCATTGTTCGCCCGCGGATGAGAAGGTTGTTTAAAGATGGAACAAGTCAGGAGACCTGCCAGAATCACATAGTTTAAGACTTTCGTGGAATAAAGTCAACAACAAGATTTAACCTGTTATTTTATAACGGGATTCTCTCTTTTTGCTTTTTGATAAGTACATCCGCGAAGTTTATTTAATTAAATAAGTGATGTACAATACAAACAAAATACTCTTTTTTATTTTTATATTATTAGCTCCAATTGTACTTCGTTCGCAAGTATCAAATGATAGTTTGCGCCTATTAAAAGAAGTTGTACTAAAAGGAAAACCGTATCAGGAAGTTATTCCTGTACAAAGTCTTTCAGGAGAATTGCTTGAAAATCTGGCCAGCCATAATGTGGCCGATGCACTGCGATATTTTGCAGGAACACAAATTAAAGATTATGGTGGTCTTGGCGGACTCAAAACTGTCGATGTTCGTAATATGGGCACGCATCACGTAGGTGTTTTTTATGACGGAATACAACTGGGAAATGCCCAAAACGGAGTTACTGATTTAGGAAAATATTCCTTAGACGACATGGAATCCCTAACCATGTACAACGGTCAAAAAAGCGAAATTTTTCAGTCGGCAAAAGATTTTGCGGCAGCTTCAACCATTTATCTGCGTACAAAACGACCTGTTTTTATGGGCAAAAAAAAAACAAATTTACTGGTACGTTACAAGACTATGTCTATCAATTACAACGATCCTTCTTTTAGATGGGAACAAAAATTGAGTGAGAAAGTGAGCTTGAGCGTAAGTTCTGAATACATAAAATCGAACGGAGAATATAAATTTAGATACAAGAGAAACAATCAGGACGGAAGTGTAGCTTACGATACGACCGCCATCCGACATAATAGTGATATTGAAGCACTTCGAGTTGAATCTGGCCTTTACGGAAAAATAAATAACGGATCATGGGATGCGAAAATTTATTATTACGATTCAGAAAGAGGCGCGCCGGGAGCGATTGTTGAGAATAAATTTGCGGACGGTTTCAGGCAATACGACAAGAATTTTTTCTCGCAGGGAACTTTCGTAAAAGATTTTAGCGAAAAATATAAATTTCAGGCCAAAGCAAAATATGCGTACGATTACACACATTATGTGGCCAGAGATACTACCAATGTTTTAGGCGAAGTTGTTACCGAAGGCGCACAATCAGACGATAGTTATTACCAGCAGGAATATTATTTCTCTGCAGTAAATATGTACAGCATTTTGCCAACCTGGGATATTTCGCTTTCTACAGATTTTCAATACAACAGATTAAATGCCACCAGAAAAGGAATTCAAACTTTGTTTTCATACCCGCAACGTTACACGGCATTGTTTTCTTTGGCTAGTTCGTACAGACTTGGCGGATTTAAAGTTTTGGGAAGCGTTGTTGGAACTTATGTTCACGAAGAAGTTAGGAACAATGCCAAAGCCCCTGATAAAACAGAATTCACACCGGCACTATTTCTAGGTTATACTCCATTCAAAGAGTATGATTTTAATGTAAGAGCATTTGCAAAACGTATTTTCAGAATGCCCACTTTTAATGATTTGTATTATACAATGGTTGGATCAAGCACTTTAAGACCGGAATACATGAATCAGTACGATGTTGGATTCACTTATAATTTTCCGGTAAGAAAAGAATTCTTCGATAAATTTTCATTTCAGCTTGACGGATATTATACCAATACTAAAGACAAAATAATCGCGGCTCCAACTGGAAATCTCTTCCGTTGGATGATGACCAATATGGGAGAGGTGAAAGGTAAGGGAATAGAATCTGTTGTAAATATGGGAATGCACATAAACCAGTTAAACTTATCGGCCAATTTAACCTATACGTATTCTGAAAGTCAGGATTATACCAAATTCGGCGGTTTGGAATTATCCTCTTACGGAGATCAGATTCCGTACACGCCTTGGCACAGCGGCTCCGGAATTTTAAATGCCGATTACAAAACGTTGAACTTCAATTACAGTTTTATATATGTTGGAAAACGCTATAACGGCAATGTCAACAACATCAGAATCAATGAAGTTCAGCCTTGGTACACGCACGATTTAGCGGTACAAAAATCTTTTGCAATTCATGATTACAAATTAAAAGGAACAATGGAGATCAACAATGCCTTGAATCAGCATTACGAGGTCATATACAATTATCCAATGCCGGGCCGTACGTTAAAATTTATAATAAGTATTGAGTTATGAAAATCACTACCAAAATATTATTCAGTCTCTTTATAGCGATTGCTTTTGTTTCCTGTCGGGAAGAAGAAACCATTTTTCCCTCTTCGGATGTAAGCGTTGCTGCACCAAGAAACGATGGAAAAATCGAAGGATTTTACCTTTTGAACGAAGGAAATATGGGAATGAATCGCGCCAGCATAGACGTATTCAATTACAGAACCGGAAATTACACCACCGATATTTATTCAGAACGAAACCCGTCAGTTGTGAAAGAACTGGGCGACGTTGGAAACGATATTCAAATTTATGGCAACAAGGTTTATGCAGTAATTAATGTTTCAAATAAAGTCGAAGTAATCGATAAATGGTCGGCAAAGCGCATCAAAAAAATAGATATTCCCAATTGCAGATATGTGACTTTCTATAAAGACAAAGCTTATGTAAGTTCATATTCGGGTCCGGTTGCGATAAATCCAAATGCCGAACTTGGTTTTGTTGCCGAGATTGATACAACATCATTAGAAATAAAAAGAAAAGTTACAGTAGGATATCAGCCCGAACAAATGGTGGTTCATAATGGAAAATTATATGTGGCAAATTCCGGCGGTTACAGAGTTCCCAATTATGACCGAACTGTTTCTGTAATTGACCTTGCAACTTTTACCGAAATCAAAAAAATAGACGTTGGTATCAATCTATACGGAATGAAAATCGACAGTCGGGGAGATATTTATGTGAGTTCACGAGGCGATTATTACAATACACCATCAAATCTTTTTGTTATTGATACCAATAGAGACGAGAAAAAAATGCAGCTCGATATTCCGGCTTTAGGAATGTGTATGGTAGATGATTTGCTGTATTTCTATAGCGTGCAATGGAGTTATCTCACTAGTAGTAATAAAACCACATACGGAATAATCGATACGAAGACCAAAAAAATCATCAACGATAAAATCATTACAGACGGCACAGACAAGCAAATTATGATTCCGTACGGACTTCAGGTAAATCCTGAAACCAAAGAAATCTATATCACCGATGCCCAAAATTATGTCGTAACAGGCTACATCTATTGTTTTACTCCAGAAGGAAAATTAAAATGGAAAACTACAGCAGGAAATATTCCCGCACATATTGCTTTTATAACCAAAAACTAACCAGAAACTATGTATAAATCTCTGAAAAACTTTCGATTATTATTGCTTTTGCTCTTTGCAATAATGCTAACGAATTGTTCCGATAGTGATAACGAAAGCGCACAACCGGAAAAGGAACCAATTGAGAATAATGAATATAAAACACCACGTTTTTCGATTGTAACTTTAAGTTCAAAAGTAAATATTAGCTCAGACGCAACGTACAAATGGACGGTAAAAAATACATCTTCAGAAAATTATTCTTTAACAAACAGCACTTCAAAAGAAGCCTTATTCGCAGCTGCCGAAGTGGGAACTTATGAATTTGAAGTGACAATAACCGATAAAGGGAATACTCAAAAACAAACAATTAAGGTTGAGGTAAGCTCAGAAACGAAAGAATTAAAAAGCTACATCGCCAAAGTATTTGATTTTAAACCCGCACCGGGACAGTTTATAAACGATTTGCCTGCCGCGAATGACGGAGATACTCCTGATAGAATTTTGGCTAGAGCCAATACCTATCTGACCAAGAAAAACGGAGATCTTATTTCGCTGGGTGCTTTTGGCGGGTACATTGTTTTTGGCTTTGATCACACTATTGTAAACGTAAAAGGAAAACGTGATTTCAGGGTTTTAGGAAATGCTTTTTGGGCAGAAACAAACCCGAATCCTGATGCAACAATGCGTGGCGGGAGCAGTGAAGCAGGTGTAATAATGGTTTCTTATGATAAAAATAAAAACGGACTTCCGGATGATGAATGGTACGAAATAGAAGGCGGCGGGCATAAAATGGGAAAAACGATTGCTAATTATGAAATTACGTATCACAGACCAGATCCTAATAAAACACCCGTTCCAGGAGGCGGTACAGGAACTGTGCTGTTTACTGATATAGAATACATCTACTGGAAAGACAATCAGGGCAAAGACGGTTATCTGGCGCAAAATAATGCGTACAACCATTCCTTAGATTATTGGCCAAAATGGCTTAAAGATCAGCAAACTATCACTTTTAAAGGAACACGATTACCAGATAATGCAATCGATGAAAGCGGAACAGGAAGTTATTTTGTTCAGTACGCCTTTTTGTACGGATATGCAGATAATGCGCCAAATAACGACGCTGATTCCGGAATAGACATTAACTGGGCTGTAGACAAAAACGGAAACAAACTGGAACTGCCGGGAATCGATTTTGTAAAAGTATATAACGGCCTTAACCAGCAGGCGGGATGGCTTGGAGAAACTTCTACCGAAATTTTGGGTGCTGCAGATTTGCATCTTTTAGGAGAAAATATTCCTACCCGCTAATTCATAATCAGTATCAAACTAAATTATTATATCAAAACTATGAAAAAAAACATAATCCGATTATTATCCCTTGCCTTTGCACTTCTATCGATAGGATGCAGTGATGATGATAAAAATGATGTTATTCCCGAAGAAGAAATAGTAAACCCAATCGCAATTACACTTCAGGAAAAATATGAAATCAAAACATTTACTCTATTAGACATATCAGCTTCTGCAGATGCAACTTCGCCTGTTTACGAATGGATATTAACAAAAAATCCGGTCAACAAAACAACAGATTCTATTGTTGGTAAAACAAAAGATTTAAGATTTTCGGCAGTTTATCCAGGAAGTTACGAGTTTAAATTAAATGTAGTTTCCGGAGATAAAAAAGGAAGTAAAACAACCCTAATAAATGTAATTAATGAAGCCACAAATTACAATCCATATATAACAAGCATCTTTGATTTTGATCCTGCACCCGGAATGTTTGCTAATGATTTGTATAAAGTAGGTTTTACAAATGAGGATGTAATGTACACGGCATTAGGAAGAATAAACGAAACCAGTGTTGGATATCCGTTAGATTTAGGGGGCTTTGGAGGATCAATTATCGTTGGTTTTGATCACACCATTGTGAATATTCCCGGAGAAAAAGATTTTAAAGTTTACGGAGGAGATTTAACAGATAAAGCAAATCCGCCGGCACCGGGATTAATTTTCGTCGCCTATGACAAAAACGGAAATGGACAGCCTGATGAAGACGAATGGTATGAAATAGCAGGAAGTCAGCACACAAGCGAAAAAACCATTAAAGATTTTAAAATTACATATCATAAAAAAGCGGCTGGAGCGCCACTGGTAGTGAGTGGTCCAAATGATCCTTTTTCAGATCGTGAGCATATTTATTGTGAAAACAATCAGGCAGAAACGTATTACATGCCAAGATCTAAGAGCAAAAAAGAATATTATCCTTTATGGGCAACTCAAACTACTGCCACTTATGAAGGAATGAAACTCAACGTAAGTTTTGCTCCCGCACGCGCCGGACAAACTACTTTATGGAATTTTACTCCACCAGAATGGGGATATGTAAACGCGGTAAATCCTGATATTGATATCGAATGGGCAGTAGATAAAAACGGAAATAAAGCCAATCTTCCGGGAATTAATTTTATAAAAATTGTCAACTGTGTGAGCGAACCAATGGGACTTTGCCACCAGCAATCTTCAATGGCTACGAAATTCTCAGGAGCAGCTGACCTTCACATTTTAAAGAAATACAATTTAAAAAAAAAGTAAAATAATAATATGAAAAAGTATTTAAAATATAGTTTATGTCTACTCGCTGTCAGCACTTTTTATTGCTGTAGTAATGATGATGATGCTAAAACAGACACCGTTATAGAAGAACCAAAACCGGAACCCGTTAAAGATCCTTCTATTGCATTAAAATTACAATCTGATTTTACTGTAGAAAGATATAACGCAATAGCTATTGATCCTGAAGTTGTGATCGAAAATGCAAATGGCGCCGTTGCTCAATATAAATGGACGATTAAAGTAACCGGAAAAGAAGGAATAGTAAAGGATTCTGTTATTGGAGATGCTAAAACATTATTATTCATCTCGCCAACAGCAAATAATTATGCTGTTGATTTAACGGTAACCTTAGGCAAACTGATAAAACAGGCTTCAACAAAAGTAGCCGTTTCAGAAACGGGTAAAACGTATTTTTCAAAGGCATTACAGCTTGTCGATTATGTGCCGGCTCCGGGATTTAATATTGATGGTGATTCTTTTGCTTCAAAGGCAGAATTGCTGGAACAAAGGCAGTTAAATATTGAAGAGGGAACAGAGATTCCACTTGGAACATTTGGTGGTTATATCGTAACCAAATTTGATCATACGGTTATAAATGTGTATGACAAACGTGATTTTACAATTCAAATGGCTACAAACACCACAACTGTAAAATATTCGCCAGTTAGCGTATATGTTGCTTACGATGCGAATAAAAATAGCATTGCAGACGAAAACGAATGGTATGAAATAGCAGGCAGTGAATACTACAAATCGACTACTGTTAAAAATCATCAAATAACATACTACAAACCAGACCCGTCCAAAGTTCCTGTTATTGGTACAAAGGACTGGCAGTCTGACAAAGAGTATCTTAAATATACAGATAATAAAAACGTATCGGGTTTTATAACCAGAACAACCAAGAACAAAAGAAAAAACTATTACCCGCAATGGTTAGGAGATTCTTATACTTTGAAAGGAACAAAATTGTATTTACCATCGAAAGATGTCAGCGATGGCGCAGGCACAACCTTTAATGTTGGCACTTTTGAGTGGGGGTATGGAGGCATCAAAGATCCTTCTATCGATATCAATTGGGCAGTAGATAATAATGGTAATAAAGTGGTATTACCAGGAGTAGATTTTGTAAAAGTTTACGTTTCCACATTTGTAGAAATGGGCTCTTCAGATTTGCTGACCACTTATTTTAAACAAGTCGAAGATTTGAATTTTTTGGCTACAGCCAAATAAGAAAGGATGTTTGAATTCTTAACCAGAAATAGTAACCTTAAATTTTATAATTATGAAAAAAGTATTTTATTTTTTGACATTAGGTTTAGCTTTAGGATTTTCATCGTGTAGCAGTGATGAGGATTCTGTCAGCAATGAGGGTGTAAATGCAGCTGCAAAAACTGCTTCTACAGCAAAAAAAGCGGTCACAGACCCTGCAGTTGGTATTACGACAACGCTTAATCTTACCAGCGCTTTACTGGCAAACGGAACAACTACAACCGGCGGTAAATATTGGGAAAACACGTATGTACCCAATACCAATCTAAATGTAGACATTTTTACATTTTCACATACTGCGACATCTTCGGGTTACAATTATTGGGACGGTTTTATTGTATCGAATGTAAATGATATTACAGATTACGGTTCAGGATCAGGTCCGGGCGGATCAGATGGCTGGGTGCCTCATCAATGGGGAACTATGGCAGGAAGCGGTTCCGGTACAGCAACAACAGTTACACCTGGAACTCCGGGAACAACAACAGGCGATCCTTATATTGTAGCATATTGGTCAAGCTACTTAGATCCGCTAAATCCACAGGGAAGTACCTTTAGCGAAAGCAGTTTTTCGAACTGGATTAAAGTTGGAAATACAGGAATATATGAAGTTAAAGGATTAAAAATCAACATGCACCCCTGGCCATATTACGGATGTTTGTACGGAGATGGTTTTGCAAGGGCTTTTTCATCCGGAGATCACTTTGAACTTTTAATTTATGGAGTTGATGGCGATGGTGTTATTTCAAATCCAATAGTTCATAAACTGGCAGATTACACGGGTTCATCTTTAGTAATGCCAACAGGATGGGTAAATGTAAACGCCACCGCTCTTCAGGATTTGGGAGACGTTCAGTATTTGGTTTTCCAGATGTATTCTACAGATGCAGATCCGCTTTACGGAATGAATACAGCGGCTTATTTTTGTTTGGATAAACTTTCGGTAAAACGAGTTGAATAATTTTTCAATTGAAAAAAGAAAGTCCCATTTCAAATTATGAAATGGGACTTTTATTTTTTTTGAATAATAATAATTAAACGCCCATCTAAATTAATTATGAATCCCCTTCAATAACAAAAGCTTTTAATTCAGCCATTTTTCCGTTACTAAAACGCCAAACATCGCAATAAGAATACAAGATCGTTTTTCCGTCTTCGTCTTTCATTTTAATTTTGCCAACTGCGGTAACAAAGTCACCCTCGGCAATTAGATTTTCAACCATAAAATCCGGCGGTTGCTGGTAAGCTGTTTTCATCCATTCCCTAACGGCTTCTTTACCTTCAAGGATTTGATCTCCAAGAAAATTCCATTTGGTGTCTTCTGTACAAAGAGCTAAAAAGCCTTCATTATCCCCTTTTGAAATGGCTGCGTTTGCTGTTTTGAGTGTTTCTTTATTACTATCCATGTGAATATTATTGCTGATTAGTCAATTTTATATGCGTCATCAGAAAAAGTTTCAGGCTCGCGATCATTTTCATCGTAATCTTCTGTAAGATCGTCATCCAAATCATCTTCATCTAAATCGTCATCTGAATCTTCTAAATCATCTTCCTCATCAAGATCGTCTTCTTCCAAAGTATCATCATCCAGATCCTGTTCAAGATCATCCTGATCGTCTCTCTCCAGCGCGTTAGAAAATTCATTGTCCAGGTAATTCTGGTCTTCGCTTAAATATAGTTCTTTTTCTAAGTTATTTTCGTCACCATAACTTTGATTATCCTGTGGCAAATTACTTTCGTACTGATCGTAATTTTGGTTGTCATTTGTTATCATAATAAATGTATTTAAAAATTAAATTTTATGCTGTTGAATTTTATTTGCTTTAAAATTTTTCAGCTTTATTCAAAAGTAGGACTACATTCAGAAAACAATTTATAGTATTTTAAATAATAGTTGTTTAATTATCATTGCTTTAGTAATTGAAATATTCTTAATTGTCTCAAGCTTTTTAAAAAATAGTCGTATCAAATGTAACTGGAAAATCAATTACTACTAAGTTAATAATAACCAAGTTGATGTAAGTACTTTAACAAAGGGATTTTATATTATTAATATCGCAACTGAAAACGCTAACTATACACAAAAATTCATTAAAAATTAAATCATGAATTACATTTCAAATGGGCAAAAACAACCCCTTTACTTAATTGTAAAGGGGTTGTTTTGCTTAAAATAGCTAGGTAATTTAAAAAATGAAAATCAAAATAAGAGTAAATTTGCTGTAAGAAAATAAATATGATAAAATTGATTTTGTAATTAATTTCAGCAATTTTTCTTATATCATATAGTAAATATGACTATATATTTGCGATTTTATTTTAAAAAATTGATCTAATAATTAAATAAACGGGGAGATGATAGTTTTGGGAGAAAAAGAGTATTACAAAGGAATCGGTAAGATTAACTTTGAAGGAAAGGATTCAGATAATCCTTTGGCCTTTCGATATTATAATCCGGACCAGATGGTGGCGGGTAAAACAATGAGGGAGCATTTTAAATTTGCAATTGCCTATTGGCATACTTTCGGCGGGAATGGTGCAGATATTTTTGGGCAGGGAACTCACAATCTTTCGTGGAATGAACTTAGAGAACCCATTCAGGCGGCAAAGAACAGAGCAGATGCGGCATTTGAATTTATAAGTAAAATGGGGTTTGATTATTTCTGTTTTCATGATTTTGATCTGGTTCAGGAAGGGCAAAATTTTACACAATCAGAGTTGCGAATGGCTACTATGACCCAGTATTTAAAAGAAAAAAAAGCAGCTTCAGGGATTAAGGTGCTTTGGGGAGCAGCAAATTGTTTTTCTAATCCGCGGTATATGAATGGAGCGGCTACAAATCCTGATTTTAAGGTAGTAGCCAGAGCAGCAGCGCAGGTAAAATTAGCCATAGATACAACAATTGCTTTAGAAGGTGAAAATTATGTGTTTTGGGGCGCTCGCGAAGGATATTTAAGTTTGCTTAATACAGATATGAAACGCGAGCTGGAGCATATGGGTGAATTTTTATCCAAAGCAAGAGATTATGCCAGAGAGCAGGGTTTTAAAGGAAATTTTTTAATTGAGCCAAAACCAATGGAACCATCAAAGCACCAGTATGATTTTGATTGTGCCACTGCTATTGGTTTTTTGCGTGAATATGGATTGGAAAAAGATTTTAAAATTAATATTGAAGTAAACCACGCTACATTGGCACAACATACTTTTCAGCATGAACTTCAGGTGGCGGCAAATGCAGGAATGTTAGGAAGTATTGATGCCAATAGGGGCGATTATCAAAACGGATGGGATACAGCACAATTTCCAAATAACATACAAGATGTCACGGAAGCGATGCTGGTTTTTCTAAAAGCGGGAGGACTTCAGGGCGGAGGAGTTAATTTTGATGCAAAAATTAGAAGAAACTCAACAGATATCGAAGACATTTTCTTAGCACATATTGGAGGTGCAGATATTTTTGCAAGGGCATTAATAACGGCTGACAACATCATAACCTCTTCATCATATGAAAAACTAAGACAACAACGCTACAATTCTTTTGACAGTGGAAAAGGAAAAGAATTTGAACAGGGTAAATTGAACTTTAAAGATTTATACGAGATTGCTATAGAAAATGGAGAATTAAATCTGCAAAGTGGAAAACAGGAACTTTTTGAAAATTTAATTAATCGATATATTTAAAAATTGGCTAAAATTTTTAAAGTCTTGTGACTTCGAATTGGTAGTGACACCAGCAAAGCTAAACAACAAAGAAGCAACTTCTTATAGTTGCTTTTTTCTTTTCATAATTTTAATTTTATGTAGTCTTTTTTTTATTTGTGTTCAAGCACATTTCCATTAGGTAAATTTAATGTAATCTTAATATTACAATTATACTAAAAAGTACATTTTTTTTGTGTTCGAACACATATTTTTTAATTTTTGTATTGCAAATTAATTTACATTATCTACTTTAGTCTGAAATAAGCTACTTTATCATTTTATTTTAGATAATAAAGGTTTTAAAATCAATAAATTATCAGCTTATTTTTGGTTTGAAAGTATTGCAATATTTTATACTATAATTTTTTTAATTGTTAAATCCCAAAAATATCAAATTATGAAAATCAAGAAAATTACTTTATTTGTTTTAATGTGTTTTGTTCAGGGTTTTGCCCAAACATATGTCTCGACAACCGGAAACGATACTACTGGTACAGGTACTGCTGCGTTGCCATTTAAAACCATTGTAAAAGGAGTTCAGGCAGCTCCTTCAGGTGGTACAGTGTTGGTTTTATCAGGAACCTATGCTGTAACAGGTCCTATTTTTGTTGGAAAACCTTTGACGATTCAAAAAAGCGGTTCGGCTGCAGTGGTACTAAATGCTGCTGGCTGGACAAGTACAGATACTTATGTATTAGGAATTGTAAATACAAGCAGCGTCACTATTGACGGTTTGACAATTGCTAACAAAATTGGAAACGGAAGTAAAGGAATCTGGATTTTGGCCAATTCCGGAGCAACCGCTAATTTAAACAACATCACGATTAAAAATTGTGTCGTTAGAAATATTGGCTGGATCAGCAATGATCTTGCTGCTATTCCAGCAAACAGCGGAATTGTGGCCAACGCCATAAAAGTTGATGCAGGAAATGGTACATACGCGATTACCAATGTAAAAATCGAAGATAACACAGTAAATAATTGCGCCACAGGTTGGGGTGAAGCAGTAACCGTGACCGGAAACGTAAATGGTTTTTCTGTTTCAAGAAATACGGTTTTTGATATTGCCAATATCGGAATTGTCGCCGCAGGAAATTACACTTCAACCGGAGCCACAACCAATAACCAGGCAAGAAATGGTGTTATCGTTGCAAACGAAGTTTACGATTGTATGAGTGCAGTTGCCAACAGTGCCGGTATCTATCTGGATGGAGCACTAAATTGTATCGTAGATAGAAATGAAGTATACAATTGCGGTGTTGGACTTGCAGTTGGTGCTGAGCAAAATACTACAGGAAACGGCGGTGGTTTGGCTACAGGTCATATTGTAAGTAACAATTCAGTTTACAACAATGTAGTTACCGGCGCTATTTTTGGAGGAGTATTAGGCAGCGGTTACTCGACTTCTGTCGCAAATACAAAAATTTATAACAATACTTTTTACAAAAACAGAACCGGAGCAGTAATTAATGGCGTTACTGCAATTCAGGGTACTCCTGTCGGAACCATTGCTAACAACTTTGGAGGCGAGGTGCATTTTCAAAATAGTTCAGGAATTACGTACAAGAATAATATCATGTATGCTACAACTGACAAAAAAGCATTTTTGGCTTCTGCAGGTTACACTATTTCCGGTTTTGTATCCAATTATAATTTGTACTACAGAGAAGTAAGTACCGATTTTATTATCGATTTAACCGGAGTAAGTTTCAACGGAAGTACAGCAACGGGATCGTACAATCAGGCGACATTTGCTGCGGCAACGGCACAAGATGTAAATTCAGTTGTAGGTGCGCCGGGATTTATCAATGCGTCTATTTTTGATTTTACATTGTCAACCGGAGCTTTTGCTGCAGATAAAGGAGACCCAACCTACAATGCCACGTATTCGGGAACAATTGATTTTGATGGAGACAACCGCAGAAGAAACGGTAGAATTGATATTGGAAACTCTGAACTACAAACCGGTTCAACAGCTAAAAAGGCTTCGGTAGAAGTAACTGAAGAAATTGCTCCGGGCTTTGCTGTTTATCCTAATCCTGCTTCAGATGAAATCAATATTAGTTTCGGTAAAGAAATTCAGTCGGCGACAGTTTCTGTTTTGGATTTAAATGGACGAGTACTTCTGAAAGGCGAGTACAGCGCAACAAATTCTGCGACAATTAATGTTTCTGATTTAAAAAAATCACAATTGGTTATCCTTCAAATTAATGCTGATAACGAAATTAGCAACAGTAAAATTTATTTGAAATAAAAAATAATTTTTAGGGAGCAAAGGAGATTTTCTCTTTTGCTCCCTTTTTTTGTTTTTAAAAATTTCGTACCTTTTTAAAATGAAAAATTACAATGTAAACCGTATCGAAAAAAACATTTTGCAAATAAATGGTTTAGGAGACAATCCATTTTGGGAAAAGGCAGAAATCCTAACCGATTTTGTTTCGCCCTGGGATGAAATAACTCCTGATAAAATTGAATTTAAAGCTTTATGGGATATGGACAACATCTATTTTTGCTACACTGTTCATGATACCACAGTTCACATCGACGGACAGGACGATTCAGTTGACAGCATTGGAGAATCAGACAGAGTTGAGATTTTTTTCAGGACAGATGAAACATTAAATCCTTATTATTGTTTAGAAATTGATCCCACTCCAAGAATCATGGATTTTAAAGCGTCTCCTGCTAAAAAATTTGATTTTGACTGGAATTGGCCCGAAAATGATATTACGGTAAAATCGCATATCAAAGAAAATTACTTTGTCGTAGAAATCGCAATTAGTATTCAGTCGTTGCAAAACTTCAATCTGATAAATAATAATAGTATCGAAGCCGGACTTTACAGGGCAAAATACAAGAAACAAGAAAATAATCTTTACGAACCAACCTGGATAACCTGGGTAAATCCAAATACGGAAACGCCTAATTTTCATGTTGCCAGCTCGTTTGGAACTTTGACTTTAGTTTAGAATTAGATAAATGCTGATTTTTTAATTTCGCAAAGTCGCGAAGGCGCAAAGAAAAACTTAAAAAAGAAAAATTTGCGACTCTGCGCGATTTAACGAAAAAAACAGCTTTACGAACGGTGCCGGTAAATCACACTAAAAGATTATAAAAAATAATCTTTAGCATTTTCCGTATTAATAATATCAATTGGCAAAAGCTTTTCGGCATTAATTTCTTTTTCAAAAATAAAATGTTCGATCAAACTTGTTGTTCCCAAATAAGCCTGTCTTTTCGGATTTTGGTGAATCAAAAAATCAATCGTTTTATTGTTTAAGTATTCCAGATTATTCTCCAGCAAATCATAACCCACAAGCGCAATTTTTCTATCCGGATTTTTAGCAATAATTTTTGCTACCTGATATGCTTTTGATGTTGTTACAAAAAGACCTTTAATATTGGGATTAGTATCTAAATATTCTTTAAGAGTAGTTTTAAACTGAGGATGTTTTACCTTAAAAGTTTTAATTTCGAATTTTCCTTTCTCTGTATTTTCAAAATAATCCCTGAAGCCTTTCTCCTTTTCCTGCATGTGAATGGCATTCTCATAATCTTCATCAATATGAACGATGGCAACTGTTCCATTGTGAAGTAATAAATCTAACAATCTTGCAGCAATTCGACCGCTTTGAAATAAATCCTGCCCAACAAAACTTTTTATCGAACTTGATTTCAGCTGATTATTAAAAATACTTGCGATAATACCTTTAGAGTTGTACGTTTCAATAGCATCAAGCGCTTCCTTATGAAATAGCGGAACCAGCAATACAGCATCCGGCGAAGCATTTAGAACCGCTTTGTTCGTTTCTACAAACGATGCGGTGCTAGTAGCATCAAAAAGAAAAATTTCAACTTTTACATTAAAAGATTTAAACTCTTTTTTGGCTTCATTAATACCATCAATACAAGGCTGCCAATACGGATCATTTTTAGAATCCGGAAGCAAAACACATATGGAATAAATTTGCGTTTTTTTTAAACTTCGCGCCATTAAATTGGGCTGATAATCAATTTTATCCAAAACTTCATTAACCCGGTCAAGAGCATCCTGAGAGACTTTTCCTCTTTTATGCAAAACACGATCTACAGTGCCTTTAGAAACGCCCGCAAGTTCTGCAATATCCTTAATAGTATAAATTTTTTCCATATAAAAACAAATATATATAAAAAACGAATATCACAAAATATTAAATTTTATGTGTTCGAAAACATTTTGCTTGTGTTCGAACACATTTTAACACAAATTTCTTTTTTTATAAAATATTAATATATATTTTAGCCGAATATTAATCATATAGTTTATGATATTAACGTAAATATTGTGAGATTAATATTTATTTTTCAATTTATAAGAGAAGTTTTCAAAATCTAATCTCTTGGTTTCAATGCTTCAATTTTGAAAGAATTGGAAATAAGGAAACAACCTAACAATTAAAATAATAAACCAATTAATAAACTATTTAAATGAGCAAAAGTAAACCTACTCTCGTGATTTTGGCGGCAGGTATTGGAAGTCGATATGGAGGATTAAAACAGTTGGATACATTTACTCCGGAAGGAGATACAATAATGGATTTTTCGATATATGATGCATTACAGGCAGGCTTTGGAAAATTTGTATTTATTATCAGTAAAAATATTGAAGAAGAGTGCAAAGAAATTTTCAATAAAAAATTAGAAGGAAAAGCCGAAGTAGGATATGTTTTTCAGGAAATTAATAATGTCCCGCCACAATACCAGAATCCCGAAAGAAAAAAACCATGGGGAACCGGACATGCCTTATTAATGGCGAAGGATGAAGTAACCGAAAATTTTGCCATAATAAATGCAGATGATTTTTATGGAAAGGAGGCTTTCGAAATTATGGCAAAGGCGTTGACCGAAATGGATAAAGAATCCTATCACTTTAATATGATGGCCTATCTGCTTAAAAATACGGTTTCAGATCATGGTTTTGTTTCAAGAGGAGAGTGTCAGGTTGATGAAAATAATTTCCTTACCGATGTTACTGAGCGCACGCATATCGAAAAAATAAACGGCAAACTAATGCGCAAAGATGATAACGGTGATTTTATTCCGATCGATGAAAACACAATTGTTTCGATGAATTTCTGGGGCTTTACGCCAAAATGTTTTGAATTTGGAGGTGCCCTTTTTGAGGAATTCCTGAAAGAAAATGAACACGATTTAAAAGCGGAATTTTTTATTACATCAGTCGTAAACGAAATTTTAAAATCAGAAAACGCATCGTTGGAAGTCCTTCAATCAAATTCAAAATGGTTTGGAGTAACTTATAAAGAAGATAAGGAAATTGTAAAAAAAGAAATTGCAAAATTAAGAGCCCAAAAAGTGTATCCAACTAATCTCTGGTAATATGGTAGCAGAACATTTAAAATTTATATTCGACCAGTTCGACCATATAGAAGTTTTCAAAAATTTTGAAGAATTAGCCTCCGGTCATATTAACGACACCTATCTGGTAACAGCTGATAGTCGTAAACAGTTCATTTTGCAACGAATTAATGATGGCGTTTTTAAAGATGTTCCGGGACTTATTGCCAATAAGGTGGGCGTGAGTAAACATTTGCTGAAAAAATTAAAACATTTATCTGAAGATGAACTTAAACGACGTGTGCTAACTTTTATAGGCACTAAAAAAGGAATTTTTTATCATCAGGATAAAGAGGGAAATTTCTGGAATATGATGGTTTATATTGAAGGAAGTCTGACTTTTGAAACTGTTAATAATGAGGAAATTGCTTATGAAGGGGGGAAACTTTTTGGTGAATTTTTAAATCTTACCAGTGATTTTGACGCCAGAAAATTAACAGAAGTAATTCCGAATTTTCATAATATGGCTTTTCGGTACTCACAGTTTGATATTGCCTTAAAAGAAGCTTCGGAACAACGAAAAGAACAAGCTGAAAATTGCATCAATCTGGTTCATGAACTGAAGGAAGAAATGCATGTTTTGCAAAAACTTAAAGATACCGGAAAAATCAAATTGCGAGTTACGCATAACGATACCAAAATATCAAATGCACTTTTTGACACTAATAAAAAAGGACTTTGTGTAATTGATACTGATACCGTTATGCCCGGAATTATTCATTATGATTTTGGAGATGCCATAAGAACGATTTGTAACACAGCTGCAGAAGATGAAAAAGATTTGGAACTTGTTAATTTCAATTTGCAGTATTATAAAGCTTATGTAAAAGGTTTTCTTGAAAAAACAAATACGTCTCTTTCTTTATTAGAAATAAAATATTTACCCCTTGGCGCGAAAACGATGGTGTTTATTATGGCGTTGCGTTTCCTGACCGATTTTTTAAACGATGATATTTACTATAAAACAGAATATCCGGAACATAATCTGGATCGATCGAAAAATCAGTTTAAGCTAATTGAAAGCCTCTCGGAGCAATTTAAAGAAATGGAAGACTATAATTTGAATTTCATTGGAACATTAAAATCATAAAAATGAAAAAATATGTAATTACGGGAGGCGCCGGTTTTATAGGAAGCCACATTGCCGAATATTTATCAAAAGAAGGGCATCAGGTTACCATATTAGATAGTTTAAGAACTGGGTTTGAACACAACCTAAACGGGTTAAATGTTGATTTTGTTAAAGGAGATATTCGCGATGAGAATTTAGTAAATGAATTAGTAAGTGGAGCATCAGGAATTTTTCACCTCGCAGCTTTGGTGAGCGTTCCTGAATCGCTTTTAAAGATAAAAGAATGCATAGAAATCAATACCATTGGAACGATAAATATTCTGGAAGCCGCAAAAAATAATACAGATTGCAAAGTTGTGCTTTCAACATCTGCAGCCAATTATGGCAACAATCCTGTTTTGCCAAAGGTAGAGACCATGTTTCCTGAACCAATGACGCCGTATGCGATAACAAAACTTGATGGAGAATATTACTTAAAAATGTATCTCGATCAGTATCAGGTTCCAACAGCTTCCTTACGATATTTTAATGTATTTGGTCCGCGCCAAAATCCGGAATCAGCTTATGCGGCTGCAGTTCCTATTTTTATTAATAAAGCACTTCAAAATGAACCTATAACTATTTTCGGAGACGGCTTGCAGACCAGGGATTTTATTTATGTAAAAGATGTCGTTAAAGCGAATATTCTGGCTTCTCAAAAAGGAAATGAAACTTATAATGTAGCACTTGGTCACAGCACATCAGTTTTAGAATTAGCCGAAAAAATAATTAAAATAACCAACTCAAAATCGCAGATAAAATTTTTGGAAGTAAGGCCCGGCGATATCAAACATTCGAAAGCCAATCCTTCAAAATTCAATCAATTGGGTTTCAAACCAGAATATACAATTGATAAAGCTTTAGAAGAAACTATTCTTTTTTACCATCAGGAATTAGCCAGTAAATAAGCATCAGAAAAATAACAAATCAAAACCCAAAAATATGTCAGAAATCGATATTACTTTAAAAAAAGAACAAAGCAGTACTTTGATTCCAATGGTTATTTTAACTTCATTATTTTTTATTTTTGGATTCGTAACCTGGCTCAACGGACCGCTGATTCCGTTTTTTAAATTAGCCTGTGAACTAACTGAATCACAGTCGTATTTTGTGACTTTTGCGTTTTATATTGCTTATTTTGTAATGGCAATTCCGTCATCCTTTTTAATAGAAAAAGTTGGTTACAAAAATGGAATTTCATTAGGATTATTGGTTATTGCAGTTGGAGCCTTACTGTTTTATCCCGCCGCCGCTACCCGGACTTTTAGTTTTTTCCTGATCGCATTATTTGTCATGGGGACTGGTTTGGCAGTATTGCAAACCGCTGCAAATCCATATGTCGTGGTAATAGGGCCGCGCGAAAGTGCAGCAGCACGAATAAGCGTTTTGGGAATTGCAAATAAATTAGCAGGTTTTCTGGCTCCTTTATTATTAACTGCAATAGTTTTATCCAATATTGGCGATTATTCTGCAGATAAAATTGCAGCAATGACATCTGCTCAAAAAGAAAATGCACTTGATTTGTTAGCCTTACAATTGCAAACACCTTATATCTACATGGCCTTTATTATGTTGGTTTTGGCTGTTTTGGTAAAATTTTCCCCACTTCCAGAAATCAATTTAGACAATGAAAGACAAGTAGAACATTTAAGCATTTTTAAACAAATAAAAGAAGCGTTCAGGCATCCTCAACTGGTTTTTGGAGTCATTACTTTGATGGTTTATATTGCAGCAGAGGTTTTGGCCGGAGATTCTATTGGTGGCTTTGGGAAACAATTGGGTGTTTACGGAGAAAATGGATCGTTTTATTTAAAATTGACTTCGTTTACAATGACCGCAATGGTGGTGGGTTACATTTTGGGCATTACATTGATTCCCAAATATGTTTCGCAGGTTTTTGCACTAAAAGTTTCGGGATTTTTAGGTATTCTTTTGGTTGCATTAATTGTTATACTTTCTCCTAAAATTATGGTTCAGTTGCCCGGAATTCCACAATTGCCAGTCGTAATACTTTTAGTTGCTCTTTTAGGATTAGCCAATGCACTTTGCTGGCCGGCAATCTGGCCAATGGCACTTCAGGATCTTGGCGGCTTTACAAAAATTGGCGGCGCAATCCTGATTATGGGAATTATCGGTGGTGCTGTTTTTCCTTTATTTTATGGTTTATTGGCAGATACAATTAACACATCAAATACAGCCGCAGGAATTTCCGAAACAGCAAAAAGCGGTAATCAATTAGCATATTTAATCTTATTGCCTGCTTATTTGATGATTGTGTTTTTTGCTTTTAAAGGGCATAAATACAGAAGCTGGAAGAGGTTTTAGTTTCAGGTTTTTACCTCAAAACTGCGTATAGAACTTTGTAAAAGTTTAGACAAGCATAACATTTTATTTTACATCAAAATCAAGTACTCAAATATCCATATTTGAACGTGCTCAGGCACAACTTATTCTTTTTTTATCGCAAAGGCAATTCAAAAAATAAAAAGAAAACATAACAAAATATATTTCAAAATGATAAAAAGTAATATCGATAAAGCAACAGGATTCGAGAAGCGATTCGAAAACATCAATACTGTTGTTTTTGAAAATTCAACCGATGCCTCAAAAGCAGTTGCAAAAGAAATTGCAGCTTTAATTCAGGAAAAACAAAAAGAAAACAAACCTTGTATTTTAGGTTTGGCGACAGGATCTTCTCCAAAAGGATTGTATGCTGAATTGGTTCGTCTGCACAAAGAAGAAGGACTGAGTTTCAAAAACGTAATCAGTTTTAATCTGGATGAATATTATCCGATGGAAGCCAATTCGATCAACAGTTACGTTCGTTTTATGAAAGAACTGCTTTTTGATCACGTCGACATTTTACCTGAAAACGCCCATGTTCCCGATGGGCTTTTAACCAAAGAACAAATCGCGGATTACTGTCATGAGTATGAAGCAAAAATTGAAGCTCTGGGCGGAATTGATTTGCAGATTTTGGGAATTGGAGGAAATGGACATATTGGTTTTAATGAATCAGGCTCGCTTCAAAACTCTAAAACACGTTTGGTGGCTTTGGATCATATTACAAGAGTGGCGGCAAGCAAGGATTTCTTCGGATTAAGCAATACTCCCAGAACGGCTATTACACTTGGAGTAAAAAAAATCATGGAAGCCAAACAGGTTATTCTTTTGGCGTGGGGAGAAGGAAAAGCCAACATTGTAAAAAAATCAGTTGAGGATGAGGTAACCAATCGTGTACCCGCTTCGTTTTTGCAGGAACATAATAATGCAGTTTTTGTTTTGGACAAGGAAGCATCTTCAAAACTCACCAGAATCAACAAGCCGTGGCTGGTAGAAAAAGTAACCTGGACAGACAAATTAACCCGTAAGGCAGTTTTAGGGTTGGCACTTCAGCTTAAAAAACCAATTTTAATGCTTACCGATGCTGATTATATCGAACACGGAATGAGCGATTTACTGGCAGATTCAGGTCCGGCATATGATATCAATATTAAGGTCTTCAATAAATTACAAAATACCATCACAGGCTGGCCTGGCGGAAAACCCAATGCCGACGATTCCAACCGTCCTGAAAGAGCCGAACCGGCAAGAAAAAAAGTACTGATTTTTAGTCCGCATCCCGATGATGATATCATCAGTATGGGAGGAACTTTCATGCGTTTGCAGGAACAGGGACATGAAGTACATGTTGCGTATCAAACCTCGGGAAATATCGCTGTAGCGGATGATGAAGCACTAAGATTCGCAAGATTCGTAATTGATTACAACGAGAAATTCGGCATCAAAAGTGAACAAGCTGATGACATTTACCAAAAAGCACAAACGTTTTTAGAGAATAAAAAGAACAGTGAAATTGATATTCCGGAAGTTCGATATATCAAAGGATTAATCAGAAAAGGCGAGGCAAGGGCAACCAGTCATTTTGTAGGATTGACCGATGACCAGATTCATTTTATGGAATTGCCTTTTTACGAAACCGGAACAATAGAAAAGAAACCAATCGGGCAGGAAGATATTCAGTTAACGATGGATTTAATCGAAAAAATAAAACCGCACCAAATATATGCAGCAGGCGATTTGGCCGATCCTCACGGAACACACAAAGTTTGCCTGGATGCTATTTTTGAAGCGGTTAAAGCCTTGAAATCAAAACAATTTATGGACGATTGCTGGTTGTGGTTGTACCGCGGTGCATGGCAGGAATGGGGGATTGACGAAGTGGAGATGGCAGTACCAATGAGTCCTGATCAGGTTTTGGCCAAACGCCATGGAATCTTCAAACACCAATCTCAAAAAGACGGCGTTGTTTTTCAGGGAACCGATGCCAGGGAATTTTGGCAAAGAGCTGAAGACAGAAACAGAGAAACAGCACAAGTTTATCAACAAATGGGACTAGCGAGTTACGCGGCTATGGAGGCATTTGTGCGATGGGAGTATTAGTTTGCAGTTTACAGTCGCGGTTTACAGTTTTCGGTCACAGTAAAAACACAGTCAGTTTGCAAACTGAGACCTGAGACTAAAAACTGACACTTAAAATAAATTAAAAAATAATATGGCTTTAATAAAATCGATTTCAGGAATAAGAGGCACAATTGGCGGCGTTGTAAATGAAAATTTAACGCCTGTAAATGCCGTAAAATTTGCTGCAGCTTACGGAATGTGGCTAAAAGGACAAACTTCAAAAAAAACATTAACTATAATTTTAGGAAGAGATGCCAGGATTTCGGGAGAAATGATCAGCAATCTGGTTGCCAATACGCTTACTGGTTTGGGAATAAACGTAACAGATATTGGTCTATCAACAACACCAACTGTAGAAGTAGCCGTGACCTTAGACAATGCTGATGGCGGCATTATAATTACGGCAAGTCATAATCCAAAACAATGGAATGCTTTAAAATTATTGAATGAGAAAGGTGAATTTTTAAACGCTGTTGAAGGAGAAAAAATATTGAAAATAGCCGAAGAGGAAACTTTTGTTTTTGCGGAAGTAGACGATTTAGGAAGCTACACAAAAAAAGAAGGTTACATAAACCTTCATATTGAGGAAGTTTTAAAATTAGCTTTGGTTGATATTGAAGCGATTAAAAGCGCCAACTTTAAAGTCGTAGTTGATTCTGTGAATTCAACAGGAGGAATTGCGATTCCGGCTTTACTGGAAAAACTAGGCGTTGAATGCGTGAAATTATATTGCGAACCGAATGGGCATTTTCCTCACAATCCTGAACCTTTAAAAGAACATCTTACGGATATTTCGGCATTAGTTGTAGCAGAAAAAGCAGATCTCGGAATTGTAGTAGATCCTGATGTTGACCGATTGGCCATCATCTGTGAAGACGGTTCGATGTTTGGCGAAGAATACACACTCGTAGCTTGTGCCGATTACGTTTTGGGAAAAACAAAAGGCAGGACCGTTTCTAATTTATCTTCTTCAAGAGCCCTAAAAGATATTACTTTAAAACATGGCGGAAATTATAAGGCAAGTGCCGTTGGAGAAGTAAATGTGGTCGAATTAATGAAAGCCACAACTGCGATTATTGGAGGAGAAGGAAATGGCGGCATTATTTATCCGGAAGCACATTATGGAAGAGATTCTTTAGTGGGTGTCGGTTTATTTTTATCGCATTTGGCACATGCTAAAATTTCATGCAAAGCGCTTCGCGAAAGTTATCCTGATTATTACATGAGCAAAAGTAAAATTGAATTGACACCGCAAATTAATGTGGATGATATTTTGGAAAAAATAACCCAAAAATTCACCAGCGAAAAACCGAATTGCATTGATGGTGTTAAAATAGATTTTGAGGACGAATGGGTGCATCTAAGAAAATCGAATACAGAACCTATTATCAGGATTTATACCGAAAGTATTTCTCAGGAAAAAGCCGATCAATTGGCAGAAAATTTCATAAAGGAAATTAGCGATTTAATTTAGCAATTTATATTCTAAATCTAAATTTATAATTAAGGATAGTACTTTAAAATGAGAGTAAGAGCTTGATTTATTTATGCAAAAGAACATTTTAATTGCATTTTTTGATTAAATGAATATCAATTATAAATCGCTTTTTTTTAAAATTAAATTAATTTTTTTTAATAAATATTTAGATTCTTACATGGCAAATCTTTAAAATAGGTAAGAATTTAATAATACTTTTTCTAAAAAATGTGTTCGAAAACACTTTTTTTATGTGCACGAACACATTTTTTGGATTTTACTATTGTTTATTAAAAAATATTATTTAGTTTAGCCAAAAGTAAGTTGAAAAACACTTTTTCTATCTCGTTTCAGATGTTGAAAATGAGCTTTCTAAATCGAAAAATTACACAATCAAGCGTAATTAAAAATTGAAGATTATAGGAGACATAATCCTAAAATAATAATAGCAATAAAAAATAAATAACCAGACAAAAACGAAACCGAAAACAAACAAAACAAAAACCAGAAAATTATGAAATCAAAAGAAAAATAGCCTGAACCTTTTCGCTTTGCGTCTGATGAAATTCCTAACCATTTTTAATCACGCAAAGTATGCTTTTCACATTAACCAAAATAACTAACCAGAATAATATGAAAAAAAGTAACAAGTTGCGATATGGTAACTATCAGGAATTAAAATTTAATTTAAAAAAAGTAATTACAATTTTAGTTTTGATAGTAGCTGTCGTAAAAGTAAATGCCGCATCGTCCACGGATAGCAGCAAAAAATCAGAAATTACAAGTAAATCAGAAGCTGATATTGTCATAAAAGGTGTTGTTTTAGATGAATTAGGACAGCCGATGATTGGCGTAACAATTGTGCCGAAAGGAGCATCCAGAGGTGCGACAACAGATTTTGACGGAACATTTACAATTGTTGTTCCAACCAATACAACCACTTTGGTATTTTCCTATGTAGGTTACGACAGCAAAGAAGTTGTAATAACAAACCAAACGAATATTAAGGTTTCTATGGTTCCTGGATCAAAAACACTAAATGAGGTAGTTATTGTAGGTTACGGAACTCAGAAAAAGAAAAATGTATTGGGAGCTATTTCCTCTGTAAAAGGAGAATCATTGACACTATCTTCTGCACCATCTGTTTTAACAGCGCTGCAGGGTAAAGTGGCAGGTTTGCAGATTGCGCAAAATAGTGCACAGCCGGGAGGTGGATTTAATATCCAGATTCGTGGTGCAGGTTCTATCAACGCAAGCAATCAGCCTTTGGTAGTGGTAGATGGATTTCCGATTACAAATTTAGAACAGCCAAGTTCAGGAAACCGTTATGACGGCGGAACTCAGGGTATTTTAAATTCTTTCAACCCAAATGATATTGAATCGATTGAGGTTTTAAAAGATGCCAGTTCTACTGCAATTTACGGTGCAAGGGCAGCAAACGGTGTAATTTTGATTACGACCAAAAAGGGAAAGGAAGGTGATGTTAGAGTTGATTATTCAGGCTCTTATTCGTATCAAAAATACAATGACAGTTATGATGTTCTGGATTTGAAAGAGTGGATGCAATTGCGAAATGAAGCTTCAAGAGAAAACTGGGAGTTTTCAAACAAAGTGTATCCGTATTCTCCAAAAACGCTGGATGAAGCAAATGCTGCCCCGGTAAATGGAATTCCCTATAAGAGATTGTATTCTGATGAGCAAATTAGAAATGCAGGACAAGGAACAGATTGGTTATCACTAGTTACAAGAGACGGAATAGTAAAGCAAAATAACTTGTCTTTGCGTGGCGGAACAAAATCTACTAAATATTTTTTATCAGGAAATTTATTTGATCAGGAAGGTGTTATCAAAAACTCAGGTATTAAAAGAAGTACACTTCACTTTAGTATAGATCAAAAAATAAATGACTATTTAACTTTTGGTATGAATATGACCAATAGCAGATTAAAAAATCAGAACTCACAATTAGGAGGACAGTTCAACCCTGTTACCGGAGAAGAAGTTTCTCAATTCGAAAACTCAGGAATTATCAGATCGGCTATTCAACAAAGTCCGGCTGTTTTACCAATTGATGAGTTCGGAAATTATCCCATTAATCCGGATAATGCTTTGGAGCCAAATCCATATTCTTTATTAACTATTTCAGACGAAGGTCTAGTAGACAGAACCCTTACAAACTTTTATGCTGAAATAAAACCAATCGAAGGTTTAACCGCCAGATTTCAGGCAGGTTTTGATCAGGGAGATGCTAGCAGAAATACATATCTGCCACGAACAACATTGTACGGAGCATTAGAAAACGGAAAAGCGTCTATTAATACACAAAGTAAAAATGATGATTTATTCGACTTTACTTTAAACTATACCAAAAAGTTAGATCAGGATAATAGTTTTGGTTTGTTAGTTGGATATTCACAGCAGACGTATAGAAATGAAGCTGCCGGCTTAGGAAACAGCAGTTTTATTACCGATTCATTTTTATGGAATAATATGAATGCAGGAGCAGGTACAAAAGTAACTTCTTCTTCTAAAACAGAAAACAATTTCATTTCTTATTTTACAAGATTCAATTATTCATACAAAGACAAATACATGCTGACTTCGACTATTCGTCGTGATGGTGCCAGTGTATTTGCCAAAAACAATAAATACGGATTATTTCCATCTATTGCAGTAGGTTGGGATGTTTCTCAGGAATCATTCATGACATCACTTACAGATTATCTATCACAGCTTAAATTTAGATTTGGATACGGCCAAACAGGTAATGCAGATATCGCTACCACTGAAATTAGAGGAAGTGCCTTTGGAGCTTTTTATGCACAACCAGCTTACTTAAATGCCGATGAATCAATTTTGATTGGCGTTTTCCCGTCAAGACTTGAAAACCCGGATTTGAAGTGGGAAACTACAACAGAGAAAAATTTAGGTCTTGATTTCGAAATCTTCAATAAAAGAGTTTCAGGTTCATTTGAGGTTTACAGCAGGGTAGTTTCAGACTTATTAATGCTAAAACCTATTAATAGTTACCATGAAATAAATACAGTTTGGGCCAATGTTGGAAGTACAGAAAGCAAAGGTTTAGAGCTTACGATAAGTACTTTAAATATTGATCGTCCTAATTTTAAATGGAGAAGTACATTAACATATTCGCAATTTAAAACAAATTGGAAAGAAAGATCTCCAGACTGGAAACCAAGAGTATACGAAAGTTACGATGATCCGGTTCGTGCCAACTACTTTCAAATATCTGACGGAGTAATGCAGATTGGAGAAGTCGTTCCTGCGCAGCCCGATTTATTTCCGGGGCAGATAAAAATTAAAGATGTGAACGGGTTTGTAAGAGATAATGCCGGAAATCCGGTAACAGACGAAAACGGCGTATTTTTAAGAACAGGTGCTGCCGACGGAAGAATCGACGATGCAGATTATGTTATGAAAGGTTCATCAGATCCTGATTTTGTTGCAGGTTTAAGCAATACAATTATCTGGAAAAACTTTCAGTTAAACTTTATGCTAAACGGAATGTTTGGAAGAGAAATTATTGACAGAACTGATTTTGCTTATGGTGTAACTGCTGTAGGAGTAGCCCAAAATGGAAGAAATGCCACAACCAATATCTATAACAGATGGACGCCGGATAACCCAACAAATACTCGCCCGGCATCGCATTTTGGGTATACACAATACGGATCTGGTGATTTTTTTATGCAGGAAGCTTCATTCGTTCGTTTGCAGAGTGTTTCGTTAAGTTATAATTTACCAAAGAAATGGTTTGGTAAATACATGCAGGGAGCCGCTATCAGATTAGATGGCCAGAACCTTTTTACCATTACAAAATACGATGGTATTGATCCTGAAACAGATGGTTATGCAGCAGCTTATCCAAATGTAAAAACATACACAGTAGGAGTTGACCTTAAGTTTTAAGAAAAAAGATATGAAAAACATAAAAAATTACACAATAGTTTTACTATTACTAGTTTTCTCAGGTTGCAGCGATGATTTAGAATCGATCAATTTCGATGAGATTAATCCGAGTATTTTCCCTACTTCAGAGGCAGATATTCAAGCTATAGTGGCTTCGGCTTATTATCCTTTAAGAGGTTCTTATGGAAATGGAATTCATTCTACTTCAGAAAATGGACTCATGTTCATATCAGATGCTACAACTGAAATTCTGCAGGGACCTTACGGCGTACAGCAAGAAGCTTCTTTGCACAGTTATAAGGCTACATCTACTTCATTTACCCGTTTTTACGATGTTTTTTACAATAAGATAAGCGGTATGACTTTAAGTATTGATAGAATCGAAAAATCAAACGTAAATGATTTGATAAAAAAACAGGCGATTGCTGAGGTGAAATGTGCCCGTGGTTTATTGGCATATGAGCTTTTTGATTTGTACGGACCACTTGTTGTAGCGCCTTTGAATGTACTTCAGAATCCGCTTATAGAAGAACCCTTGGCCAGACTTTCAAATGCTGATATGGTAAGTTTTATTGAGAACGACCTTAAAGCTGCCGCCGAAGATCTTAAAGTTCCCGCAGATACACAGTATGGAAGATTTAGCAGCGGAATGGCGAGAATGGTTTTGATCAGGTTGTATCTTCATGAAAAAAGATGGGCCGATGTAGAAACACAAGCCAATGCAATTATAGCCATGAATTATTATGGTCTGGAAGATAATTATGTAGGTTTATGGGATGTAACAGTACCTGTTAGCAGTAAAGAAGTAATTTGGGCTGTTCCGGCAGATTATGCAGGAACAAGTGAAAACCAATGGCAGTTAATGGTATTGCCGGCTAATTTTCCCGGGCGCGGCGGTTACGGAACGATTCAAAGTTCATGGACTTTTTACGATACTTTTGAGGCAACTGACATTCGTAAAACAGCTCTTATCGCAGAATTTCAAGGTACAGACGGTGTTACTTATAATAGAGCCAATCCGGCAAACTACATGCAACTTGGACCTATTCCTTTAAAAATTCATCCGGATGCAGCGAGAACAACGGCTTTGACAACAGTAGATATTATTGTATACCGTTATCCTGATGTATTATTATCGAAAGCAGAAGCAATCGTAAATAAAACCGGAACTCCTACACAAGAGGCTGTTGATTTAGTAAATATTGTTAGAAGAAGAGCAAAAGTCAGTGAAGTTAATTTGGCTGATGTTGCAACTTTAGACAGTTTCAATAACATGATTTTAGTAGAAAGATCACACGAGTACTGGTGTGAAAACGGACAATACCGTTCTGACTTAATCAGACATGGCAAATTTACAGAACACGCACTGTCTTTAAATGGTTCAGCCAGCCAAAGCGAGCCTTATAAAGCATTATTTCCTTTTTCATTAGAAAGAATAGCCGAAGGAAAAGGTAAGTTTATTCAGAATCTTGGATATAATTAATTACTTAATTTAATTATAAAAATATGAAACATTTATTAATAGCATTTTCTATTTTTTTGAGCCTTGCCTCAAGCTGTCAGAGCGATGGAGGCGGAGATAATAAAGAAGAAATTAGCGGACAGGAAAAAGTAACATATGCTGTTTCTAATGAGGTTTTCACCAATCCGGAACGCGGGTTTATGCACACCTGGCAGGTAAATTCTGAAGGTGCTGCCATAACCGCTGCCTCTTTGGCAAACCTTAAAAAAGAAAATGTAAGCCTTATTTTGCGTTTGTATTATTTGGAAAAATTCAAAACGACAGCTTTAAGCGAGGCGCAGTTAAATCTTATTAAAACAGATTTTACACGTTTAAGAGAATCGGGTTTAAAATGTGTTTTACGTTTTGCTTATACCGATGCTCAGGATGGAACAGATGCTTCTGTAGCCGTTATTTCGGGACATTTAGATCAATTAAAGCCAATTTTGGAAGAAAACAAAGATGTCATAGCTTTTGTTCAGGCTGGTTTTGTAGGTGCCTGGGGTGAATGGTATTACACGACAAACCAACTCACTACGCCAGCGAATAAGAAATTAATTTTGGATAAACTTTTAGAAGCTTTTCCAAAAGAAATCAAAATTCAGGTAAGAACACCAAAAATCAAACAGGATTTCGTAGCCACTACAACTGCAATGGATGCTGCAGTGGGTTACGGAAATACCAATACGGCCCGTTTGGGTTTTCATAACGATTGTTTTATGGCAAGTGTTGATGATTATGGCACGTATATAAATGTAACGGCAGAAAAAACATACGTAAGTAATGAAGCCCTTTTTGTCCCAACAGGAGGAGAAACATGCCCGCCAACCGATGTTCCGGTTGCGAGCTGCAGCATTGCAGAAAAAGAAATGACCTTATTAAAATGGACGTATTTAAATCTTGATTATTACGGTCCGGTTTTGCAGGAGTGGAGAAATAATAACTGTTTTACAGATTTTGAAAGAAAATTGGGTTACAGATTGGCTTTGGCTTCATCAAGCGTAAACAAAGAAATTGCGGTAAACGGAACTTTAGAATTTAACGCAGTAATCAATAATTCAGGTTTTGCTCCGGTTTACAATCCTAAAAATACGTATTTAATTTTGAGATCTGCGAACGGCACAGTTTACAAGAAAAAATTAAGTTTTGATGTTAGAAAAGTGGTTCCAAGAGCAGCTTTTGATATAAAAGAATCGGTGAGTTTATCAGAGATTCCGGCAGGTACTTATGAATTGCTTTTGAAAATAGAAGACCCTTCTTCAAAATTAAGTGAACGACCTGATTATTCTATTCGTCTTGCCAATACAGGAGTATGGGAAACCACAACAGGATGCAACAAATTATCACAAACGGTTATCATTAAATAGTTATAAAAACATTTAAACCAAAAACCATGAAAAAAATAAAACTAACCAAATACATAACAATGCTGGTGGCGTTGTTATTGCTAACCGCTTGTTCTAGCGATAGTTCTTCTTCGGATTCAGCCACAAAACCGGTAGCAGATTTTTCGTTTACCAATGACGGAAGTACGTTTACGTTTACCAATCTTTCTACAAACGGCACAAAATACAGATGGGATTTTGGAGATCTTTATTATCCGTCAAGTGAAAAAGATCCTGTTTATACCTATAAAATTGGAGGAGAAATTAGAGTTTCATTAACTGTTACAAACGATGCAGGAGAAGAAGCATTCGTAACAAAAGTGATCACTGCACCAAGAATTATAATCATCGATATTAAAATCGACGGTAAATTTACAGATTGGGATGATGTTGCGGTAACGGACCAAAATACATCCGGAAACGGTTCTATACAAAAAATTAAAATCTGGGCAGGAGGTCCAAACGTAAATGTCTATCTGGAAGGAAACAAGAAAATGCTATTGGAATTAGTAGATATGTACATTAATACGGATGGAAATACGCAAACTGGATTTTTACACAGCAATTGGGCCGAAGGTTCAGGAGCAGAATTTTTATTCGAAGGGCCAGTGGTAAGTAATGGTTGGGGAGATTTTTACAAACATACCGATCCTAACGGAGGATGGGGCTGGGGTCAGATTGTTGGTTCTGGAATTAATTTAAAAGCATCTTCACTTGTAAGTCTTAACGATACAACAAATGCTTTAGAATTTAGCATTCCGAAATCACAGTTAGGAACTTTAACAGGTTTTATTGGTATTGCAATTACCGAAATGAATGCTGGTTGGGGTGCTGTTGCAAACTTCCCTGAAGCGCCAAAATTTTCAACTTTACAATTGTAGTTTGTCATCGATAGCCTGTCAAAATTGCCATTAGAGAAATAGTTTTTTGAAGTGAGGTCATTTTAGATCTAATGGCATGAGCTATCGAGTAATCATAATTTAATAATCCTTGGTATAATAATATTGAGGATTATTTTATAAGAATTCAAATAAAGAAATAAAAAAGAAATGAATAAAAGCATTGCCCATAACCGATTAATGTCTGTTGATGTTTTACGAGGATTTGATTTATTAATGATTATTGTGGCAGATCGCTTTTTCTATAATCTAAATACAGCTGCTAAAACCAATTTTACAAAAAATCTGGCAGATCAGTTTGAACATCCGGAATGGATTGGCTTTCATTTATATGATGTTATTATGCCTCTGTTTCTGTTTGTGGTTGGTGTTGTAATTCCGTTTTCATTAGGAAAAAGAAATACAGAATCAGGATCAGATTTTAAATTATACAAACACATTTTAAGACGATTTGTAATTCTGTTTATTTTGGGTTGGATTGTTCAGGGAAATTTATTATTTCTCGATCTTTCAAAATTTCAAATATTCAGTAACACATTACAGGCCATTGCTGTAGGTTATTTGTTTTCGTGCATTGCTTATCTTAATTTATCCAAAAAAGGAAGATATATATTTTTCCTGGTTTGCCTTGTATTATACGCTGTATTATTGTCTGTTCCGAATTTCTTCGGACATAGTTTTCAATTATTACCCAATAAAAATCTTCCTATTTACATTGATCAACAAGTACTTGGACGTTTTTATGATCAGACACAATATTCGTGGCTCTTAACCGGATTAGGATTTACCGCCACAACAATGTCCGGATTATTTGCAGGAGAATTATTGCTATCTTCATTATCAAGACAAAAAATTGCCAGTTATTTATTTTTGATAGGAATAACGGCAATCGCTATTTCATTAGTTGTAGGGTTATGGCACCCCATTATTAAAAAAATATGGACCAGTTCATTCGTCATATTTTCGTCAGGAATTAGTTTTGTTTTACTGGCATTGTTCTATTGGCTTGTCGATGTAAAAGGGTATAAAAAATGGGCGTATCCGTTTCGTGTTATTGGCTTAAATGCCATTGCAGCATATGTGGGTTCACATGTTCTAAATTTCTCCTTAATTGCCAAACAAATTTTCTTTGGTTTCGAGCAATTTACGGGAGCTTATTACGATGCATTTTGCGATTTGGCAGGTTTCGGAATTCTTTATTTCATACTTTGGTACATGCATAAAAACAAAACTTATATAAAAGTATAAGAAAACAATACTACGAGTAACTCACCTCAATATATTACCATTAAAATAAAAAAAATGAAAAGTTCAAGTTTAAAATTTCTACTAATAGCTTTTTTGCTATTAAGAATTTGCGACGTATCTGCGCAGCTTATTAAAACAAAAACACCCAAAAGAGACAAATGTCAGACTGATGTATTGCGTTTGGCGACACCTGCAATTCCGGTCGTTCATGTGGCAATTATAGGTCTTGGAATGCGCGGAACAGGTGCAGTTGAGCGTATTACACATATTCCGGGAGTAGAAATAGTGGCACTTTGTGATATGCTCGAAGACAGAACCAAGGCAGCAAACGATACTTTGGTAAAACACGGAAAGGCAAAAGCTGAAGTTTTCTTTGGAGAAGATTCCTGGAAAAAAGTAACGGCACTTAAAAACGTTGATTTGGTTTATATTGTAACCGATTGGAAACACCACGCTAATATAGCGGTGCAAGCCATGAAAGATGGTAAACACGTTGCCGTTGAGGTTCCCGGAGCGTTAACTATGCCGGAAATCTGGGACATCATTGATACATCTGAAAAGACGCGTAAACATTGTATGATGCTTGAAAATTGCGTCTACGATTTCTTTGAACTGACGACATTAAACATGGCGCAGCAAGGTTTATTTGGAGAAATTCTTCATGCAGAAGGTTCTTACATTCATGGACTTCAGCCTTACTGGCAAGGATACTGGAATAACTGGCGTATGGATTACAACCGCAAACACAGAGGCGACGTTTACCCAACGCACGGAATGGGACCTGCATGTCTGGCATTAAACATTCATCGTGGAGACAAAATGAATTTCCTTGTTTCTATGGATACCAAAGCGGTTGGGAACCCTGCTTTTATTAAAGAAAAAACAGGAGAAGTAGTAACCGACTTCAGAAACGGCGATCACACAATGACTATGATTCGAACTGAAAAAGGAAAGACAATCCATATTCAGCATGATGTTACGAGTCCGAGGCCGTATAGCAGAATGTATCAATTATCAGGAACAAAAGGTTTTGCAAACAAATATCCGGTTGAGGGGTATGCCATTGATGCGAAAGAAGCGGGAGGAGAAATTTCTAAAAATTATCAAAACCTTAATGCCGAAGAATTTGTATCTGAAGATGTCAAAAAGATATTAATGGAAAAATATAAAAATCCGATAGTAAAAGACATTGAAGAAATGGCCAAAAAAGTAGGCGGACATGGCGGAATGGATTTTATAATGGATTACCGTATGTTCTATTGTATTCAAAAAGGACTTCCTTTAGATATGGATGTTTACGATTTGGCCGAATGGTCTTGTCTGAGCCCGTTAACAGAGATTTCCTTAGATAATAATTCTTCTCCTGTAGAGATCCCGGATTTTACTCGCGGTGGATGGCAAAAATTAAATACTGTAGAGTTCTCTAAATAAAACAGCATTGATTGTTAGTTATATTTTGTTTTAGATTATCAAAAAACTCCTGTTTAGCAGGAGTTTTTTTTTAGAGGCTTTTACCTTTAAAATTATCTGCGGCTCCGTTAATGCTCTGAATTAAATAAGAAATAATTTCTGCAATTGATTCTGCAGATTCTTTAAAACCACCAAGTACCCAAGCTTTCATTATTGCGATCGTGCCCTGTTCTCCAAATAAATAGAGTTTATCCTGAAAAGACTGCTGTGCTGATGCAACATTATTCATTTGTGCAGTAATTTCAGTATTTCTAAAGGATGATAACGCCTTTGAAAGCAGACTGCCGGAATCAGTTTCAGAAAAAATAATGACACTCATTTTTTTATCGCGTTCCATGGTTCTGCAAGAAGCTAAAATAATATCGTTTACATTATTAAACTCTTTGATAGACTCCATCAGCGCAGTAAGCATTTCGTCCTCCATTTCCCGTATAATTTCATAAGGCGTATTATAATGCTTGTAAAAAGTATTTCTGTTAATGTCTGCAGCCTTGCACAATTCCGTTATCGATATTTGATTGAGGGACTTGTTTTTAAGCAAGTCCAACATGGATTCACGCAAAACCATTTTTGTATAACGAACGCGTCTGTCAATAGTTTCTTTCATTTGCGAAATTTTTTTCTTCGGTTATACTTGCTACTTATCGAACAATTTACTGTCCGTATGTTCATTAAAGTGCAATACAATAAATATTTAAAATTTAATTTTTAATTCTGGCTTCGAATTTGCAGCCTGTAGCAAAAGTAGCGCATTGTATATTTATAAGCAAGCTGTTCGCAATTTGCTTTTTTAAAGCCTTATTGGGATTTGCTTATTTGCGAAAAAATAGAACGGCGATTATTTGCTGTGTTTTACAGCATCGTTATAAATTAACTTTTAACCCTTTAACTATTGTATTATGAAAACAAGAAAAAGATTATGGATGAAATTTTGTGTGAGTTTGTTATTGCTTATCGGAGGTAGTTTTTATGCCCATGCTCAAGATCTGACGGGTGTATGGCTTACTAAAGACGGTATCAGTAAAATTGAGATTTACAAAGCAAAAGATGGTCTGTACTACGGAAAATTAATTTGGACAAAAGACCAGAGTGCAGAGGCTAAAAAATTTCATGGAGAACTTATCCTGACAGGCCTGAGCAAAGAAAGTAATAAAGAATATCAGGGAAAAGCACATGATCCTGAACAAGACAAAACATATAGCTGCATTATCAAAATCAAAGATACCAACCACCTTGACTTGAGAGGTTATATAGGTATCTCGCTAATTGGCAGGACAGAACGATGGATACGCGTTTCTAAATAAATCCGGGAAAATTGTCACACATTTTTGAAACGTGTTTTATGTGCTTAAATTCACTAAATCGTTTTAAATTAAAACAACTATTATGGATAAAACAAAAAAAAATCTTACCCATATATTAGCCGCTAGCAGATCATTC
>Ga0247813_10000293_pt1 | contig 54929 bp, 46 predicted proteins | sample UWRJL169409C1_FD_180719 | JGI IMG/M metagenome (GOLD analysis project Ga0247813, IMG submission 180719) | Plant litter microbial communities from Arlington Agricultural Research Station in Wisconsin, United States - UWRJ-L169-409C-1 | ecosystem: Environmental > Terrestrial > Plant litter >... | reverse complement strand
CTTGGCGAGCGCCTGTTCCATCCGGTCGAGCCAGAGCGCAAAGCCGACGGCCGGAATGCGTTCCTTGGCGCCCAAGAGCGTCATCAGCCGGTCGAAACGGCCGCCACCGGCCAGAACCGCCGGGGAGCCCTCCATGACGATCTCGAAGACCATGCCGGTATAATAATCGAGCGGACGGCCGAAGGCAGCGCGGTAGGTGAGCGCGTGCGCATCGACACCGGCATTGCCAAGCGCTGCGACGCGGGCATCAAACCGCGACAGGGCGCCATCGAGCGTCAGACCAGATTTTTCCGCAAACGCAAAAAGCGCTGCCGGAGCGTCGGCAAGCGGCATGTTCAGCGACAGGAATTCGCGCAGGACGGAAAGCGTACGCCCATCGAGCGCGGTTTTTTCAAGTGCCCGCTTTTCCTTCAGCCTCGCTGCGATTTCCCTTGGGCTGCGGCTGGCATTGGTGGAATAGCCGGTCGCTTCCATCGTCTCGTCGAGATGGGCAATCAGCGTGGCCTCGTCGCCGGAAGTGAGCAGCGCCTCGATCTCGGCGCTCAGCCCCGTGACCGGCTGCGGGCTCGACAGCCGCGTCAGAAGGGTGTCGATCTGCGCGGGATTGCCAAAGGCGTGGATCAGCCGCTTCTGCCAGCCGGCCGGCAGGCCACAGGCGGCGACGACGGCCTCGAACACCGATTGATCGCCCAGCGTCACATCAAGCTTCCTGCCCGGCAGGCGCGCGGTAAGGATCGCGATAGCATCGCTGATGGCGCGGGCGTCGGCGCTCGCCACATCCGTCTCGCCAAGGTCCTCGATACCGGCCTGGTAAAATTCATTCGCCCCTTCCCGCCGCTGGCGGAAGATTTCGCCCAGATAGGAATAGCGCTGCGGCGTGCCGGTGGCGGTCTCGATATGGCGCAGGCAAACGGGAATAGTGAATTCCGGGCGCAGGCACAGGCTCTTGCCTGTCTCGCTCTCGGTCATGAAAATGCGGCGGCGCAGGTCTTCGCCGGCCATGTCGAGAAACGGCTCGGCCGGCTGGATCACCGGCGTATCGACGCGCAAGGTTCCCAGCTGCTCGAAATCGGCCAGCAGATCGGCGGCAAAGGCTGGGAGGTTGATCAGGGGCATGGGCGGTACGCTTCCGAATATATTATGGAGGAATACCCCCCTCTGTCGGCGACGCCGACATCTCCGCCACAAGGGGGGAGATTGTCCGCAACGCTGTCGCATCCCTTACCCCAGCCGATAAGCGGGCGGGGGAAAAAGATGATCTCCCCCCTTGCGGGGGAGATGTCACGCAGTGACAGAGGGGTGTGAACCATCCGCATACTCAATCCTGCGCCGCCCGCACCCGATCTTCCGCCTGCTCGGCCAGCATTTCGCGCACCTTGGCGACAAGGTCGCCTTCCGGGACCGAGACCTGCGCCACGCGGGCTTCGCGCCACGCCGTGTTGTCCTCGATCTCGCCCGACAGGCGCTTGCCCTCGATCAAGTCCTTGATCTGCACGACGCCTTGCGCGCGTTCGTCTCCGCCCTGGATGATGGCGAGCGGCGAGCCGCGGCGGTCGGCATATTTCAGCTGGTCGCCAAAGTTCTTCTTGTTGCCCTGGTACATTTCGGCGCGGATGCCGGCATGGCGCAGCTGTTGCGTGAACTGCTGGTACTTGCCGAGGCTTTCCGTATCGCGGTCCATGACGCAGACGACGACGGGAGCGATGACCTCTTCCATGCCGAGCTTGCCGAGGTTCTTCAGCGCCGTCATCAGGCGCGAAACGCCGATCGAAAAGCCTGTTGCCGGAACCGGCTGGCCCATGAAGCGGGAGACCAGGCCATCATAACGGCCACCGCCGCCGACCGAACCGAAGACAACCTTTTCGCCTTTTTCGTTGGTGACGGCAAACTGGAGTTCGGCTTCGAAGACGGGGCCGGTGTAATATTCAAGGCCACGGACGACCGACGGGTCGATCTTGATACGTCCGGAATCGTAGCCAGCGCTTGTCACGAGACTGCCAATAAGGTTCAGTTCCTCGACACCCTCGGCACCCTTCGACGTTCCGGCCACCAATGCGGCCAGATCGGTGGCACTCTCTGCGTAATCGGTGATGCCGATGAAGAAGATCACCTTGGCGATCTGCTCTTCATTGAGCCCGGCTCCCTTGGTGAAGTCGCCGCTCTCGTCCTTACGGCCGCGGCCGAGCAACAGCTTGACGCCTTCCGGGCCGAACTTATCCAGCTTGTCGATCGCCCTGAGCACGTTCAGCCGCGCATTGGCATTCTCGTCACCACCCAGCCCAATGGCCTCAAGCACGCCATCCAGAACCTTACGATTATTGACCCGGATCACATAGTCGCCGCGGGCAATGCCCAGGGCTTCCATCGTGTCAGCCATCATCATGCACATTTCGGCATCCGCCTGGACACCGGCGGCACCGACCGTATCGGCATCGAACTGCATGAACTGACGGAAACGGCCCGGACCCGGCTTTTCGTTGCGGAAGACGTAGCCGGCGCGGTAGGTGCGGTAGGGCAGCTGGATATCGTTGAAATTTTCCGCGACGTGGCGGGCGAGCGGCGCCGTCAGGTCGTAGCGGGCGCTCATCCACTGCTCGTCATCCTGCAGCGAAAAGACGCCTTCGTTCGGGCGGTCGCTGTCGGGCAGGAATTTGCCGAGTGCGTCGGTATATTCGAACAGCGGCGTTTCGACGGGATCGAAGCCATAGCGCTCGTAGACTTCGCGGATCTTTGCCGTCATCTCGTCGACGGCGCGGATATCGGCGGCGTTGCGATCGACGAAACCGCGCGGCAGGCGGGCTCTGAGCTTCTGTGGCTTCTTCTTTTTGTCGTTCATGGCAGCAGCACTTTCAGCGTCGATCGGTCATGCCCGATCTGTCATGGGAATTGGCGCTTTCCCTATCCGATCAAGGCCGAGGCGGCAAGTCTTTGCGCTGTCCAGCCCGGTCTAAACCCGCCGCGACAGGGTATCCCAGGTGTGAACAATGGTGCCCTCGCTCATCGATGCTTCGGCCACGGGAATGAGGATCGAATGCGTGTCGCCGCGGATGACGCCTCTCACTTCCGACTGGAAGCTCATCCGCTTGAACTGCACGAAGCCGTCGGGAATGGTGGTGACCGACATGGCCGCCCCACCATAGAAATCGATGCTGGCAAGTTCGCCGGATTTCAGGCTCGAAACGATTGCCGGATCCTCGATGAAGTCTTGGTATAGCCCGGTCATGTAGCGGCGGATGCCTTTGCCGAGCATCGTCCGCATCAGCGGTGTCTCGACGAACTCCTGCCGGGAGCCTGCAAGATAGCGGATGTCCTCGCCCTCCCAGAGATTGCGGCTGTCTTTGGCCGAAAGGATCGACCGCAGCAGGACCTTCTCCGTATGTGCGTCAGCGCGCCGCAGGAAATCGACGATGGCGCCGGTGGCGCGTAAATCCGGCGTGCAGATACCCCGCTCCCAGCGGGAGACCGTGGGCAGGGAAAACCCGAGTTTCCAGGCGATATCACCCTGCGTCAGCCCGGCCTTCAGCCGGAAGGCCTGCAATTGCCGGATCAGTTCGGCTCGAATGGAATTCATGGGATGCAACTTTTCATAAAATCATGAGTTGTGCCTAGCAATTTTAATGGGCTAAAGGGAGAGTCAATGATCAATTGCCGCCGTTTCGGCGAAAGCGTTTGTCGACTATTTTTTGAAACCATGAAGACCAATTTCTGCTGACTGCAACGCTGCGGCGAACCATCAGACTCAGCGCTTTTCCGGCTGCCGGTAAAGTGCTTTTTGACGAAGGCGCCGAACTCGCTGCGGAAAGTGTCTCAGACTTGAAAATGCCGCGCACAAGCGGCCATGGAAAAGCGGAATAGCATGCTCAGATTCGTGAAACCCGGCTTCGGTACGATCCTTCCCGAGGACACGCGCGCCCACGAAGAGTGGATCGCCGAACTTACCGGGCATGACTATGCCATCGAGGGCTGGCACTGCGATCTTTCCACCGGCATCTTCTCCATCGGCAAGATGGCGCAGCGTATTCACGCGCTTGAGCAAAACCTCTGCGGGTTGCTCGATATCATCCGTGGATATGCGGAAAATCATCGCAAGATCGTTCTGAGCATTCTGGAAGAGGCAACGGCTTCGGCCTCATCCTTCTGTTATTGCACCGATGTCGCGCTGGCATCTGCCGGTCCTGTCTACTGCATCGGAACATCAAGGATCGACATCGCGGCGGCGTCCGGCCTTATGCAGGGTGTCTTTGCGTTTTCAAGCGAGGGTCGGTGACCGGACGGCCTCCTTTTGAAAAAAGTCTGTGCCATCAGCCTTTTAATCAACATCGTCAGCCTCTATGTGTGCGTCATGCGTATCGCCATCCTCATCCTTGCCATGTTCTGCGCCTTGATTAGCGGCTGGACGGCGGCGCTCGCCCAGGTACAGGACCTGAATGGCAATGCCGCGGGTCATCACAGGATGACCGCGACCCATCACGTGGTCTCGGCGGACGCTGGCGATCACACCTGCGCCACCGCAAAAACCTGTTCTCATCAGCCAAAGACGGTGCATCCGATCTCATGCTCGGCCTGTTTTGCGGTCATTCTCGATGCCCATGGCATCGACCGGATCGAGCTTCCTACGGGTACTATCCTTCCGGCATTGCAGAAACCAATGCTGGCGACGGTTCTCAAGCCGCGTTTCCCGCCTCCCAAGAGCTCCCTTTCGTTTTCCTGAACGCAGGTCAACAGCCTGCACATTGCGATTTTAGAAACGAAAGAGAGCACACGATGTCTCTGAGAACGATCACGGCTGCAACATTGCTGACCATTGCCTTCACCGCTCCACTGGCTGCCCAGGAGATGGATCACAGCAAGATGAACCATGGTGCCATGACCATGGACGGCATGGCGCAGCCGAAGGGTGACACAAGCGCCTCCAGCAAGGCGTTTACTGAAGCCAACACCAAGATGCACGCAGGCATGGACATTGCCTTTACCGGCAACGCCGATATCGACTTCGTCCGCGGCATGATCGCCCATCACCAGGGCGCGATCGACATGGCCAAGATCGAGCTTCAGTACGGCAAGGATGCCGGACTGCGAAAATTGGCCGAAGGGGTCATTTCCGCCCAGGAAGCGGAGATCAAGACGATGACGGATTGGCTGGCCAAGAACGGCGGCTGATCACCGATGATATGCGGCGCCGGGGCTTGTCTCCGGCGCTTGCCCGGCCATCCTTTTGACGGATGTTGACCGGACGCGGCCTTGGGCACATAATTTCCTCCAGTGCGTGGGAGGACGTCATGAAGGTATTCAAGAATATCGCAGGCATCGTCATCATCTTGCTTGGCGGCCTATGGATGCTGCAAGGCTCCAACATCATTCCCGGCATGGCCATGTCGGGCAACAGGGAGTGGCTGGTGATCGGCGCCATGCTGGTGATCTTCGCCATCGGGCTGCTCTACCAGAACAACCGCCCCACCACCCGGCTGCACGGCATGCCGGGCGACGATCTCTTTTAGGCCCATCCCGTCCCGATCAGGATGGAATATCTAGGGCCGCACGAACGCGCTGCGCAGGTCTTCGATCCTGCCGCGGCAGTAGCAGCCTTCGATGTGATCGTTGACGAGCCCCATCGCCTGCATGAAGGCATAGACCGTGGTCGGGCCGACAAAGGTCCAGCCGCGCTTTTTCAAGTCCTTGGAGATGAGCGTAGAGGTCGGCGTGGTCGGGTTGGCGACGATCGCCTCCCAGGTGACCACCTTCGGCCGCTCGTTGCCACCCGGCTCATGGCTCCAGAAATAGCGCGCCAGCGAACCGAACTCGGCCTTCAACTCCTGCGCCCGCTTGGCATTGTTGATGGTCGAGACGATCTTGCCGCGATGGCGCACGATCCCGGCATCGGCAACGCAGCGCGCAATGTCGTCATCGCCGAAGGTTGCCACCACATCGAAGTCGAAACCGGCAAAGGCGGCACGAAAGGCCTCGCGCTTGCGCAGAATGGTCAGCCAGGAGAGGCCGGACTGGAACCCTTCCAGGCAGATCTTTTCAAACAGCCGGATATCGTCGGCCATCGGCTTACCCCACTCTTCATCATGGTAGCGCTGATAGTCCGCCAGATTGGCATGCCAGGCGCAGCGGTCTTGGCCGTCCTCTCCGGTGATGATGCCCTTTGCCGTCACGCGCTTCTCCCTGGATTCTCCGCTGCATACTTCCTTAAACCGGAATCGATTTAAGGGAACAATTAGGCAGCAAATTTAAAGTCCTGCAGCGACCTTTGCGCGTGATGAACGCCCGACGCTGTCGTTTACCGATTGCCAACCATAGTCATAAAGCCGGCGATAACCCTACCCAAAGCTTTATCCGGGCGAACGGCTTTTAATGAACCGGCATTTACCATTCGGTTGCTGCCAGGTGCCACGATCTTTCCATTCCGCCAATGGTTTTTTGGCGTCCGTAACGCTCGTCATCCGCCTAACTGCGGACGGCGAAGCTATGAGATATCCCGGCGAAAGGTAGTGAGTCCGTCCGATGCTGAAGAAAACCCTTATCCTTGCCACATCCCTGCTCGTTGCGTTTACCAGTCTGGCGGAAGCGCAGGACCGCTATCAGAACCGTCCGCCTGTCGTCATCAGCCCGGACCTGACCGCGCCTTGGGTAACCCAGCTCGGCGGCACATCGGAGCGCGTCGTCTATCGCCAGCAGCGACCTATCGCGGTTCAACAGCCGGGCGCCACCCGAAAACAATATCTGTTCCAGAAGCGCGTCCAGCGCTCCGGCGCCGGTGTTGCCCAACCGGTGGCGATGACCCGCGCCCAGAGGCCGGTCCGTCAATTGGACCCGCAGTTCCTGCCGCAGACCGTTGCCTACGACAGCAATGAAAAGGCCGGCACGATCATTATCGATACCAACAACCGCTTCCTCTATCTGGTGACCGGGAACGGCGAGGCACGGCGCTACGGCGTCGGCGTCGGCAAGCCGGGCTTCGAATGGGCCGGTGCCCACAAGGTGACCCGCAAGGCGGAATGGCCGAACTGGACGCCGCCTGCCGAAATGCGTGCCCGCGAGGCGGCCAAGGGCCACTATCTGCCGGTCAGCATGAGCGGCGGCCCGGAAAACCCGCTCGGCGCGCGCGCCATGTATCTCGGCTCGACGCTCTACCGCATCCACGGCACCAATGCGCCCTGGACGATCGGTTATGCCGTTTCGTCAGGTTGCATCCGCATGCGCAACGAGGACGTCACCGACCTCTACGAGCGCGTGAAGCTCGGCACCAAGGTCATAGTCATCTAAGCTCCCGCTTACCCGCCGGAGGGCCACAACGTGGCCTTTCGGCAACAGCGGTTCCTTGGGTTACAGCCCGATCGATCACATTTGCCCTACCAGAACCCATAGGACTTGCGTAAAACGCGATATTGAATAGCGTTTCGCAACGTGGGACTGGATGAGGGAACTGTCTATGAAATATGCCTTGCAGACATTGGCTGCGATCGGATTTGCCGCTGCTGTTACGTTTAGCGCCTCCAGCGCCTCGGCTTTCATGCCGGGCGAACCCGCAGGCGCAAAGCCCAATTCCGATGTCACACTGGTGGCGATGGAGAAGAAGCCGGCCCAGAAGTTCTGGCGTACCAAGGTACGGCTGAGCACGGATGAAGCACCGGGCACCATCATCGTCGATACCAACAACAAATATCTCTATTACATCGAAGGCCCGAACCGGGCGACCCGCTACGGCATCGGCGTCGGCCGCGAAGGCTTTGGCTGGTCCGGCGTCGTCAAGGTGCAGCGCAAGGCCGAATGGCCGGGCTGGACGCCGCCGAAGGAAATGATCGCCCGCGAACGCAAGAAGGGCCATATCCTTCCGGCCTTCCAGGAAGGCGGCATCGACAACCCGCTCGGCGCCCGCGCGCTTTATCTCTACAAGGGCAGCAATGATTCCGGCTTCCGCATCCACGGCACCAACCAGCCCTGGACGATCGGCCTCAACATGTCGTCCGGCTGCATCCGCATGATGAACAAGGATGTCGAGCACCTCTACCAGCGCGCCTCGATCGGCACCAAGGTCATCGTCGTCGGCCCCGGCAACAAGCAGGGCGACGTCTCCTATGATGACCGCGGCGTCGATATCCTGCGGACGATCTTTGGCGGTTGAAGGTGAAATAGCCCTCTCCTGCGAGGGAGAGCATGGTCTTCTTTACCTCCCCCTTGAGGGGGAGGTCGCGGCGTAGCCGCGGGTGGGGGTGCCCCACCGCAAACAACACAATCCATTGCGCGTGCCGCAGATCACCCCACCCCGGCGCTTTGCGCCGACCCTCCCCCTCAAGGGGAGGGTAAAACGCCGGCAGGCCTTTCGCCGCCATAGGCCCAGTCCAGCAATTCGACCGTGTGCAGGATCGGCATGGCCGTGCCGGTGGCGATCTGGGTGATGCAGCCAATATTGCCTGTGGCGATGATGTCGGCCTTGGTCGCCTCGATATTCTTGACCTTGCGCGCCTTCAGCGTTGCCGAAATCTCCGGCTGCAGGATGTTGTAGGTGCCGGCCGAGCCGCAACAGAGATGGCCTTCGGCCGGGTCGCGGACGGTGAAACCGGCATTCCGCAGCAACAGTTTCGGCGCCAGAGTGATTTTCTGGCCGTGCTGCATCGAGCAGGCGGAATGATAGGCGACGATCAGGTTTTTTGGCTCCTGCCGCGGCAGGTCGAGCGTCGCCAGATATTCGGTGATATCCTTGGCCAGAGCCGAGACCCGCGCCGCCTTGTCCGCATAGGCCGGATCGAGCCTGAGCATATGGCCATAATCCTTGATGGTGGTGCCGCAGCCCGACGTGGTGATGATGATGGCATCGAGCCCGCCTGTGTCCGCAGCCTTTATCCAGACATCGACATTGCGGCGGGCAGCCTCAAGCGCCTGTTCCTCGCGGCCCATATGGTGCACCAGCGCACCGCAACAGCCCTCGCCTTGCGGCACCACGACCTCGACGCCGAGCCGCGTCAAGAGCCGGATGGCCGCCTCGTTGATGCCGGGCTTCAACACCGGCTGGGCGCAGCCCGTAAGGATCGCGACCCGGCCGCGCTTTTCGGTTTGGGCCGCACGGATGCCGGGCGCGGATGCGGCAGAGGCAGATGCGATCTCCGCTGGCGCCAGATCGAGCATGACGCCGAAGGTTTTGAGGAACGGCACCCGCTTCATCGCCGCTGCCAACGGCCGGCCGAGCCGGGCCGCCTTCAAGGCCAGCCGGAACCGGCCGGGATAGGGCAACACCGCCGCCAGCACGCTGCGCACCAGCCGGTCCTTCAAGGGGCGCTTGTAGGTCTGCTCGATATGGATGCGGGCGTGATCGACCAGATGCATATAGTTGACGCCGGACGGACAGGTGGTCATGCAGGCAAGGCAGGACAGGCAGCGATCGATATGGGTGACCACTTCCTCATCGGCCGCACGGCCGTTTTCCAGCATATCCTTGATCAGATAAATCCGCCCGCGCGGGCTGTCGAGTTCGTTGCCGAGCGTCACATAGGTCGGACAGGTGGCAGTGCAAAAGCCGCAATGCACGCATTTGCGCAGGATCCCCTCGGATTCGGCGACATGCGGATCGGTGAGCTGCTCGGGGGTGAAGTTGGTCTGCATCAGATGGCACGCTCCGAGTATGCGGAGGCAGGCCCCCCTCTGTCCCTCCGGGACATCTCCCCCGCAAGGGGGGAGATTGGCCGCATGCTTTGTGCCACCTTCACTGATAGCTCGTGGAAAATGAATGATCTCCCCCCTTGTGGGGGAGATGTCACGCAGTGACAGAGGGGGGTAGCGTGCCGCATACTCATCATCTCCATCACCCCATCTTCCCCGGATTGAATATCCCCTTGGGGTCGAACTTTTCCTTGATCCGCGCCGACAGTGCCATGACGGAAGCAGGCTCCTGCTCGAAGGCCGGTATGGCCGCCCGAACCGCATCCGAGGCGCGCACCAGCGTCGCATGGCCGCCGCCGAGGCCTTTGATAAAACGGCGCAAAACGTCTGCTTCGGCGTCGGCCTCCATGCGTAGCCAGACGAGGCCGCCCTGCCAGTCGTAGAAGGCATCGACACCGGTTTGCAGCCGCAGTGCCGCGACCAGCTGATGGCCGGCGGTTGGGGCAACGGACACACGCCAGAGTGGTTTTTGCGTACCATCGGCATAGGGTTTGACGTCGCGGATATCCCGCCAGAGCTTTTCCGTGGCCTCATGATCGAGCACCGTCGCGGGCGCGACCTGGGCAAAAGCGGCTTTGAGTTTTTCGGCCCGGACAGCCACCGAGGCCGGCAGTCCCTCGACGCGCAGGACGGTGGCGGCGCCTTCCGGATGGCTGCTGCCGACGAAGCGATACCGCACGCTTTCAGTCAGATGAGCGGCGCCGGACACTTCGACCGGCATGGACAGGGCATGCGCCATGGCAGCGGCGGCCTGCGCATCGTCGAGGCCGAACGCCACGATGGTGGCGGCAGCAGGCGGCAAGGGCAGGACCTTGAAGGTGACTTCGGTCAAAAGCCCCAGCGTCCCATGCGAGCCGCAGAACAGCTTTACCAGATCGAGCCCTGTCACATTCTTCATCACCCGGCCACCGGATTTGATCGCCTCGCCCGATCCGTTGACGAACCGGATGCCAAGCAGGTGATCGCGGGCGGCACCGGCGGTGATGCGGCGCGGGCCGGAGACATTGGCAGCAAAGACGCCGCCGATGGTCGGCTCGCCGCTGGTGGCCATGACGCCGCGGTGATCCATCGGCTCGAAAGCGAGCATCTGCCGATTGCCGGCAAGTGCTGCCTCGATCTCTACCATCGGCGTTCCCGCCTTGGCACTCATTGTCATCTCGGCCGGATTGTAGCTGACGATGCCGGACAGTTTTCGCGCCGTGAGTACCTGCTCTCCCCGGACGCGGTTTCCAAAGCCCGAACGCGTACCGCCACCGGTGATCGCCAGCGCCATTCCCGCTCCGGCAGCCTGCCGGATGATATCGGCGGCCTCCATCTCTGATGTCGGTTCGAAGTCCATGCTCATGCGACTGGGCGCCCTTCCAGTGGAAAGACCTTTGAAGGGTTCATGATCCATTGCGGATCGAAGGCGGCGCGTGCGGCCATCTGCTGGTTCAGATCGATCTGGGTGAATTGGTGCAGCATCAGGTCGCGTTTCTCGATGCCGACGCCGTGCTCGCCGGTCAGGCAGCCGCCAGCATCGACGCAGAGCCTCAGAATATCGTTGCCTGCGGCTTCAGCGCGCGCCGCGTCTTCCGGATCGTTGATATTGTAAAGGATCAGCGGGTGCATGTTGCCATCGCCGGCATGGAAGACATTGGCGACGCGTAGGCCGTAGCCGTCAATGATTTCAGCGGTTTTCTTCAGCACATAGGACAGCTGGCTGAGCGGCACCGTGCCATCCATGCAGATGTAATCGGCGATGCGGCCGGTGGCGCCAAAGGCGGATTTGCGGCCTTTCCAGATCAGCGCCGCTTCCGTTGCCGATTGGCTTTCGCGGATCGTTTTAACGCCATGACGGCGGGCGATTTCGATGATGCTGGCAAGCATCGCCTCCATTTCGGCTTCCGATCCCTCGACCTCGATGATCAGCAACGCTTCGACATCCATCGGATATCCAGCCTGCGCAAACGCCTCGCAGATCCCGATGGCCGGCTTGTCCATGAATTCGATGGCAACCGGGATGATGCCGGACCCGATGATTTCAGCGACGCAAGACCCCGCCTCCTCCGACGACATGAAGCCGAACAGCACAGGCCGCGTCCCCTCCGGCTTGGCCAGCAGCCGCACCGTCGCCTCGGTGACGATGCCGAGCTGGCCCTCCGAACCGCAGACGAGGCCAAGCAGATCATAGCCCGGCGCATCCAGCGCCTTGCCGCCGAGCTCGATCACCGTGCCGTCGAACAGCACCATCTTGACGCCCAAAAGATTATTGGTGGTCACGCCATATTTCAGGCAATGGGCGCCGCCGGAATTCATGCCGATATTGCCGCCGATGGTGCAGGCAAGCTGCGAGCTTGGGTCCGGCGCATAGAAGAAGCCATCGGCAGAGACCGCTTCGGAAATGTTGATATTGGTGACACCCGCCTGCACCGTAGCAGAGCGGTTGGCAAAATCGATATCGAGGATACGCGACATTTTTGATAGGCCGATCACCACCGCGTCGGATTGCGGGATGGCGCCGCCGGACAGCGAGGTGCCTGCCCCGCGCGGCACGACGGGAATGCCGTAGCGGCTGCAATATTTTAGAACGGCTGCAACCTGTGCCGTGGTTTCCGGCAGCGCGACGGCCAAGGGCACCTGGCGATAGGCGATGAAGGCGTCGGTCTCAAACGGCACCAACCCACGTTTTTCGCTGATCAAGCAGCCGGCGGGCAGGATGTCGGCCAAATCCTCTACGATCTGATGGCGGCGCGCGAGCACGGATTGTTTCGGCTCCAGAAAGGCAATCGTCTCCGGCATATCGGCCTCCCGGCGTAGTCGTATTTCGGCATGATTGGTATTTTTTCTTTACCACTTTCACTATGGCGCAGCAAATGCTAATCAGTTTTTCTGTTTTCGAAACAATGGTCAAGATTGATGACAAATCTGGGCGATCTTGAGGTGTTCACGCGGGTCGTATCCACCGGCAGTATGTCCGCGGCGGGGCGGGCACTGGGGTTTTCCCCAGCTGTTATTTCCAAACGCATCAAACGGCTGGAAGACCGGCTCGGCACGCGGCTGTTCCAGCGAACCACGCGGCAGATTTCGCTCACCGAAGCAGGACAGGGCTTTTACGACCGCGTGCTCGGAATCATGGCCGGTATCGAGGAAGCCGAGGCCTTTGCCTCCGGCCGCTCGGGCCAGCCGCAGGGCACCCTGCGCATCACCGCGCCCACCTCCTTCGGCCGCATGCATGTGGCGCCGCATCTTGCCCGCTTCATCGAGGCGCATCCAGAACTCATTCTCAATATCGTGCTCTCGGACGAATTCACCGATATCGTCGCCGAAGGGTTCGACCTTGCCATCCGGATCGGCGAACTCAGCGATTCGACGCTGGTAGCGCGCAAGCTGGTGCCGGTGCGGCGTATCCTGTGCGCAGCGCCCAACTATATCGCGCGCTACGGAAAGCCGGACACCATCGACGATCTCGGCGATCATATCTGCCTTCGCCAGCATAATCACGACACCTGGAAGCTGGAGAGCGAAGCTGGCTCGATGAGCTACAAGCCGCAGGGCCGGCTGATCACCAACTCCTCTGAAGTGGTGCGCGAGGCTGTGCTTTCCGGCGCCGGCATCGCACTGCGCTCGACCTGGGATGTCGGCAGCGACTTGGCATCGGGAAAGCTGATGCAGGTCCTGCCCGCCTGGGAAGGCTCGCGCAATCTGTTCGTCTCGGCGCTTTATCCCAGCCGCCAATTTTTACCGGCCAAGGTGCGGCTGTTCATCGACTACCTCGCCGGGCTTTACGGGCCTGATCCCTACTGGGAACGGTAGCTCTCCGGCGGGATACGGTCCCAGAAACCATGCCTGCGAATATGCTGCCTGCGTAGATCCGCCACATAATCGGCATGCGACATCAAACCGTCATTGCCACCGGGACGCTTCGCCAGTGCTGAAAGCCTTGCAAGATAATCGGCGCCGTATCCATAGGCCTCCGACAGCCCACGACCGATGATGCGGTCGAGAAGCGCGCGGTAGAGCGCAGTTGCCGCCGCCGGGTAGTCGGCAGCCTCGAAAGCTTCGGCGGCGGGCAGCAGAAACTCGTAGAATTCGCCTTCCCAGACACCCCACCGGGCAACGACATAACGCGCCGCGAGATCAAGCCGTGGCCAGGCGAGATAGAAACGCAAGGCGGCATGCGGTTCGCGGTGCTGCTCGACGAAGGCGAAGGCCTTGTCCAGCGCCTCGAATTCCTCGAAATCACCGGCCTTGGCGATATATTCGCGCAAGATCCCGGCATCGAGCCCCTGCTCGAAAATCTTCCAGCGCACGGCCTGCGACGCGGCACGGTCCTTCATCCCATCCAGAATGGCGGCCTCGAGCCTGTCCTTGTCCGGCAATGGTTTTATTCCGCCGGTGAGAATATCGACGCGGCGGGCAAAGCCGATCCGCGACTTGCGGGGCTTGCGAACCCAGGTCAGCGCTTCCGCATTGCGCCCGGCCGCATGGAGCCGCTCGGCGACCACGACCGGTTCGCGGAGCGCTTCGGGCAGGCTTTCCTCGATCGCCACATAGGCATCGAGGTCGCCGCGGGCATCGGCAATGGCGCGGCGCACATGCACCATCGCCGGCAGAATGGTGGTTCCGGCCGGTATCTTCATGGCTGCGGCCAGAACCGCGTCCCAGGCCTTCAGCACATCCGGCGACAACGCCGCGGCGATGCGGACCGAAAGCAACGTCTTGACGCCGTGATAGTCCATGCCGTGCAGGCCGGGCGTCAGCAAGGGCGGGATACGCGCCTGCTGGTCGATGGGTACGAGTGGCGCCAGACGGCCGGCAGCCTCGCAGGTCTGAACATAGATGCCGGCGATGCGGCCGCTGGAATCATTGACGCGTTCGGAAATCCCCTCATAGCCGAAGACAAAACGGACCAGCCGTTCCAGCGCCATGCCCGGATCGACGGCGCCGAACTCCTTGATGATGCTGGCGGCAATGCTGTCGAGATCGTTGCCGAAGGCGCGTTCCTTCTGCCAACGGATGCGCGTGCCCGATTTTTCGAGCGCGGTCAGGCGGCTATCGATCAGCTTGGCGACACCGGCAGCACCGCCGATCCCGGCGAGTGCTGCGTTCAGCCGTTTCTTGAAGGATGTGTTGAGGGCAGCCTCATCCAGCGCAATCTCGATCAACCGCTCCAAACCGAGGGCTGTCAGGCCGTCCCGGTCGAGTTTTGCCTTCTTCGCCGCTTTTGCAACTTTTGCCATGGGTGTGCCGGGCCGATTCGTTTCGAATATCCGGCAAGACTTAATGGGTTTCGCGGTCCTCGTCAGCATGATGCTTGCGGATGCGGCGCACCACCAGCCACATGGCGAGAACGGCGACCGGCACGAAGAAGCCGGTCAGCACGCTTGACTTGATCGGAATGCCCTCGCTTTCCAGAGCCTTGGCGATATAGCCGAACAGGCCGACGACGTAATAGGAGATCGCGGCGACCGAGAGACCTTCGACCGTCTGCTGCAGACGCAGCTGCAGTTTGGCGCGGCGGTCCATCGAATTGAGCAGCACGCTGTTTTGCCGCTCGAGCTCGACATCGACCCAGCTTCTGAGCAGGGCGGTGGCGCGGGTGAGCTTGCGCGACAGGTTGGCCTGACGCTCCTCCACCGACTGGCAGGTGCGCATGGCGGGCGCCAAGCGCCGCTCCAGAAAGGAACCGAGCGTTTCATAGCCCGGCACGCCGGTTTCGATCAGCGAACGGATACGCTCCTGAACGATGCCGTAATAGGCGCGGCTGGCGCCGAAACGATAGAGACTGAGGGCCGCACCGGCTTCGAGTTCGGCGGCCAGAAGGGTGATCTCGGCCAGCATCTCGTCGGCTTTTTCACGGGCGCTGGTGCGCATCCGCTGGGTCATCCCCGTCAGTCCGTCCTCGATCCGGCGGATATCCGGTGAGAGCGATTGTGCGAGCGGCAGGCCGAGCATCGCCAGCGTGCGATAGGTTTCGATATCGAGCAGCCGCTGGACGAGCGCACCGGTTCCGGCCTCGGTCATGCCGCGGTCGATGACGAGGATCTGCGTCAGGCCGTCACCATTCTGGCGGAAATCGGTCAACACCACCGACTGGCCGTTCTTGATGTCGCTGTAACAGAGGCTGGTCGGATCGAACGCGCTCATCGCCGCGCGGGTTTCCTCCGTTTCCGGGCGGATTTCCAGCCGGATGCCGGAGATCAGCGTTCCCGGCGGCGAAAAACCGTCGCCGAAGGGATGGGTGGTGACCTCGCCGCCAAACTGATCAGGAATGACGCCATCCCAGAAATAGGTCGAGAATTCGGTGTGGCGCTCCCAGCGCAGCGTCCCCTGCCCCCAGGACAGCGCGTGATGGCTGGCCTCGCGGCTGGGCGGCTACACGCCCCGGGCGCGCGACAATTCGGAGAGAACGGCATGATCGACGGCAGCCCCGCCATCCGTCATGAAGGCGAGTTGGAAGATGACGCGCGGCGACGTCACCAACGCATATGGGCGCGCATGGATCTCGCCCAGCGCCTGGGCGCGGGCCGGAGCCGATGGAAATGCAAAACTGCGTTTGGCCATGAAGCGTTTTCCCCTCTCACGCGTCAATCAGAACTGTCTTATCAACAGGATGAGCAAAAGGGAAAGGACGCTTTGACGCAGGCCCGCGTTTGTTTCGGCCCTGACTTAGATTGGTTGACTTTATAAAGTGGCTAAAGAAATTGACCACTTTCGAGCGGGTGACTAAGTTGGCGTCAAGGAGAGCTGCCGTGACCGACGACATCATCGATGCCTTTGCCCGCATCCCGCACAGCCGGACCTCCGGCGAAATCATCCAGCAGATCGAACTCCTGATCCTCGAAGGCGTGCTGCGCGACAGCGAGCGGCTGCCGAGCGAACGGGACCTGTCGCGCCGTTTCGACGTTTCGCGGCCGATCCTGCGGGAGGCGCTGAAGGAGCTGGAGGCACGCGGGCTGCTGGTCAGCCATCACGGCGGCGGCACGTTCGTGGCCGATGTGATAGGCCAGGTGTTTTCCAAGCCGGTGATCGATCTGATCTCACGTCACCAGAAGGCGACGCAGGATTATCTCGAATATCGCCGCGAGTTGGAAGGCATGACGGCGGAACTTGCCGCACGCCGCGCCACCCGCTTCGACCGGGACATGCTGACGCGGATCATGGACGAGATGCGGGCGGCGCATCTGTCCGGTTCTGCCGAGGGCGGGCTGAAGACGGATGTCGAGCTGCACAGCGCCATCGGCGAATGCGCCCATAACATCATCCTGTTGCACACCCTGCGCGCCTGCTACCGGCTTTTGAGCGGCGGCATCTTCTTCAGCCGCGAGGTGCTATTTGCAGCACCGGGTGCTGGCGACATGCTGCTTGCCCAGCATGAGGCGATCTACGAGGCGATCATGGCCGGCAACCCGGCACAGGCCCGTGAAGCGGCGCAAGCCCATATCGATTTCATCATCACCGCTACCCGCGATGCCGAGCGCTCCGGCGAATGGGCCCGCATCTCGCAGTTGAGAATGCAGCAGCGCGATCGGCAGGCTGGCGCCTGAATCGTATATCAGCGACACAGAAGACACGCCCCAGGCAAATTTCTGTGCGTATCTCGCCAATGCCGTAAACATGCCTTATAAGGGCGCAATCGACACATCCCGGTGGTGCAATCCTACTAAATTGCCCGTCTTTCGCGTTGTCGCCCCTTCATCAGAGGCGCCGCGATAACTATATGTGTCTCACCAAATCTGCGCGTTTACAGGCCGCTTAAAGCGAGCATATTGAAACGATATTGCAGACCAAATTGATTCGCTTTTTTGAAAGGATGCCCCGACGTTGAATATTCTGAACCGCCTTGTCACTGATGTACGCCTGATGTTCCGCCGTCCGGTGCGAATGCAGTGTGCTGCTCTGTGCTACCGGTTCAAGAAGAAAAGCGCGGTGCCCGAGATGCTTCTGATTACCAGCCGCGACACAGGCCGCTGGGTCATCCCCAAGGGATGGCCGATGGAAGGCAAGATGTGTCATCAAGCTGCCGAACGCGAGGCCTATGAAGAGGCCGGCGTCAAAGGTGAGACCGGCGCAGAGCGGATCGGCTTCTACATGTACGACAAGGGCATGGATCAGGGCCTCAAGGTCCAGTGCATGGTTCAGGTCTATCCGCTGGTTGTGTTGGATATGCTCAAAAGCTTTCCGGAAAAAGGCAGCCGGAAGATGGAATGGGTGAGCTTTCAGGAGGGTGCCAAGCGGGTAGCCGAACCGATGCTCAAGGACCTCATCCTGAGTTTTGAACAGCGTCTGCTTGCCACCATGAACCCGGCTCAGAAAACCGCAGCGCAATAAACGTCCGAACATGACTGACCATGGCGACGTGAGGCATACCCGACCCTGCTGCGCAGACTGGTGCTTGCTCGATGCGTGCAGGCTGCTTGAATTGGAGAACAGACGGTGACAAAACCGCGCCCGAGCCTCGAAAAGCCGACCCTCGACAAGTACCTGGACAAGGTCACCCTGACCGAGGAGGCCACGCACCATGTGTTGCGGCCGTGGGCCGGTGTCGGCCTCGGGCTTCTCTTCATGCTGGTCAGCGTGATTTTCGCTGCTGCCTATGTTTCCGAAGAGCCCAAGTACCTGATCATTCTCGCCGCCGCGGCCGTCGCCGGTTACATGGCGATGAACATCGGCGCCAATGACGTGACCAACAATGTCGGTGCTGCCGTCGGATCCAAGGCGATCACCATGACGACGGCGCTGATCATCGCTGCCATCTTCGAGGTCGCGGGTGCCGTGTTTGCCGGCGGGCGCGTTGTTTCGACAATCGAGGCCGGCATCGTCGATGCGACACAGATGCCATCCGGCGAGGCATTCGTCTGGGTGATGATGGCCGCTCTGATTTCGGCCGCCGTATGGATCAACATCGCCACCTGGTCCGGCGCGCCGATTTCGACCACCCACTCGATCGTCGGCGGTATTCTCGGATCCGGTGTTGCGGCAGCGGGCTTTTCCTCGGTTCACTGGGTATCGCTTGCGGGAATAACGGCAAGCTGGACAGTGTCGCCGATCCTCGGCGGCGGCATAGCGGCGCTGCTTTTGGCCTTCATCAAGACCTTCATCATCTACCGCGAAGACAAGATCGACGCCGCAGTTTTCTGGACACCGATCCTGCTCGCCGTCATGACGGGATCGTTCGCCACCTATTTCGCCGTGATCGGCATCGAGAAGGTGGCTCACATTCCCATGAGCCAAGGCATCCTGATCGGCCTGGCCGTGGCGGCGCTTACCATTATTGCAGGCAAGCCCTGGATCGCCCGCCAGGCTCAGGGGCTCGACAACCGCAACCAGTCGCTGCGCAAGCTCTTCCAGATGCCGCTGATCCTGTCGGCAGCACTGCTCTCTTTTGCCCACGGCGCCAACGACGTGTCGAATGCGGTTGGTCCGCTTGCGGCCATCGTTGCCAACGTCAATGGCCTCGCCATCGTGCAGACCACCTACGTGCCGCTCTGGGTCATGCTGATCGGCGCGTTCGGCATTTCCTGCGGACTGCTGCTGTTCGGCCCGAAACTGATCCGGGTCGTCGGTCAGGAAATCACCAAGCTCAATCCGATGCGTGCCTATTGCGTGGCGCTGGCGACGGCGATCACCGTCATCATCGCCACATCGCTCGGCCTGCCCGTCTCGACCACGCACACCGCCGTCGGCGCCGTCTTCGGCATCGGCTTCTTCCGCGAATGGTACACCCGTAACTCCAAGCGGCGGCTGGAATATGTGCGCCAGAAAACCGGGCACCTGGACTTCGAACGGCGCGTCCAGCACAGTCCGGAAGAATCGCACCGGCGCCGCCTCGTGCGGCGGTCGCACTTCATGACAATCATCGCTGCCTGGGTTATCACCGTTCCCGTTTCAGCGCTGTTGTCGGCGGCGGTCTACATGGTTTTCGCAGTACTCTTTATCTAGACTAAAGGACTGATCTATGCGCGCCAACTTCCGCATGCAGCGGCTTTTCATCGACGTGCCGCTCGCAAAGGGGACGATCTACGAAGTCTCACGGGAACAGTTCAACTATCTCGTCAATGTGCTGCGCTTCGAGGCGGGTGACGCCGTGCTGGTGTTCAATGGCCGAGACGGCGAATGGCGGGCCGAGCTCTCCTTCCCGACCAAGAAGCGGCTGTTCCTGACGGCAACCGAACAGGCCCGGCCGCAGCCGGCGCCCTGCGATCTGCACTACCTGTTTGCGCCGCTGAAGGTCGGCAGGCTCGATTATCTCGTGCAGAAGGCCGTGGAGATGGGCGCCGGACTGTTGCAGCCGGTGATGACCCAGCATGTGCAAGGCAAGATCAGCAATCTAGACCGCGTCCGGGCCAATGTCATCGAGGCGGCCGAGCAATGCGGCGTTCTGGGCATTCCCGAGGTCGCCGAGCCGCGCAGGCTGGAAGACGTTCTCTCTGGCTGGCCGAAAGACCGCCGGATCATCTTTTGCGACGAGGGCGATGCGGGGCAAAATCCGCTACCGGTTCTGGCGGCGGTGAAAGAACGCAAACTGGCGCTGTTGATCGGCCCCGAGGGTGGTTTTTCCGATACCGAACGGTCTCTGCTACGCAGTCTCGATTTCGTCACAGCCATCCCGCTTGGACCAAGGATTCTTCGGGCAGACACAGCGGCGGTGGCAGCGATGGCCGTCATTCAGGCAGCGATTGGCGACTGGCAATAGGAACTGAGGAATTCAAGCCGTTTCGAGGTGTTGAAAATTTGAACCGGCCTTGAAACAATTTCACTTGCACGCCACTTCAATCCGGTTCAATCAGCCTCCTGATGTCTGCCGTCCGGCAGGTTCCGCCCGTTCAAAAGAAGACGCCCATGGCCAGAGACACCACCGACCAGACACCGGTTACCTCGCTTGCAGACCTGACCGAATATCTGGCCGAGGGCAACAAGCCCAAGGACAAATTCCGCATCGGGACGGAGCATGAAAAGTTCGCCTTCTTCAAGGCAGACAACAGTCCTGTTCCCTATTCCGGCGACGCCAGCATCTCGTCGCTTCTGAACGGCATGGCACAGAAAAGCGGCTGGGAACCGATCATCGACGCGGGCAACATCATCGGCCTTGCCGAACATTCCGGCCAGGGCGCGATTTCGCTCGAGCCTGGCGGCCAGTTCGAACTGTCCGGCGCGCCGCTCGAAAATCTGCACCAGACCTGCAAGGAATCCAACCGGCATCTGGCCGATCTGCGCGAGATTGCCGAGCCGCTCGGCATCCGTTTCCTCGGCATCGGCGGCTCGCCGAAATGGACGCTGGCTGAAACGCCGCGCATGCCGAAATCCCGTTACGACATCATGAGCCGCTATATGCCGAAGGTCGGCACGCAGGGCCTCGACATGATGTATCGTACCTGCACGATCCAGGTGAACCTCGACTTCTCATCCGAAGAAGACATGCGCCGCAAGATGCAGGTCTCGTTGAAGCTGCAGCCGCTATCGACGGCGCTGTTCGCCAGCTCGCCGTTTACCGACGGCAAGCCGAACGGCCTGCTCTCCTGGCGCGGCGATATCTGGCGCGACACCGACAATCAGCGCGCCGGCGTGCTGCCTGCAGTCTTCAATGCCGATTTCGGCTTCGAGGATTACGTCAAATGGGCGCTCGACGTGCCGATGTATTTCGTTGTTCGCGACGGCAAGTACCATGACTGCACGCATGTGACCTTCCGCCAGTTCATGAACGGCGCGATGAAGGGCGAGCTTGCCGACTGGGAGCCCAATATGGGCGACTGGACCAACCATCTCTCGACACTGTTTCCGGATGTGCGCCTGAAGCGCTTCCTCGAAATGCGCGGCGCCGATGGCGGCCCGTGGCGCCGCATCTGCGCGCTGCCGGCCTTCTGGGTTGGCCTGCTCTATGACGATGCAGCCCTTGACGCCGCCGAAGACCTGACCCGCGACTGGACCTATGAGGATACGCTCGCCATGCGCAACGCCGTCCCGGCACAGGGCCTTTCGGCCACGCATCGGGGCACGTCCTTGTTCGACCTCGCACGCGAAGTGCTGGCGATTTCGCGGCTTGGCCTGAAGAACCGCAACCGGCTGAACGGCGACGAGGTCGATGAGAGCATCTTCCTCGCCCCGCTCGACGAGGTGCTGGCCAAGAAGGCGACACTCGCCGAGGATCTTTTGTCGCTCTACAATGGACGTTGGAACGGTTCGGTCGAGCCGGTGTTTACCGACTACCAGTATTAAAATCGCTTCTTCAGGAAGTAACGGGGAATAGCGTTCGGGGCGCCTTCAAGCTCGCCGAACACCGTGTAGCCGAGCTTTTCATAGAACGGCCGCGCCTGAAACTCGAACGTATCCAGCCAGACGCCGATATAGCCGCGTGTCCGCGCAATCGCCTCCGCCTCGGCAAGCAGGCGCGAACCCAGACCCTGGCCGCGATATTCATCGGGAACCGCCAGATATTTGACGAAGGCCCAGCCGAACCCGTCCATCCCATAGAGACCGCCAACAACAGCCTGCGTGTCCGGATCACGCAGGAGAATGGCAAAATCCGGCTTTTCCTCGATTGCGCCGATATGGAGTGCAGCATGCTGCTCCAGCACGGCAACGATCGTTGCTGCGTCCTGCTGACTGGCGTTTTCGGGGATGATGTCAATGATGGGGCGTTTCATGCGGGTTCCGTTTCTGGCTGTGCCTGAAAAGAGAATAGGCGAACATCCGAACCGTGTGGAGGGTGAAATTCTGCCCGCATTGGCCGTGTGCCGGGCCGCATTGTCCCGGCTAACAAAAAGCGGTGTTCTCGCAGGTTTTTCCCGTTATAGTGCAAACACATGCGTTGCGCTGCCTGCTGGAGAGGACGAAAAGATGATCCCGCTTTTTGATATGATGATGCAGGCGCAGAATGGCAATGCCATGGATGTGATGGCCAAGCAGTTCGGTCTCGCCCAGGAACAGATGGCGAAGGCGACGGCGGCCCTGATGCCGGTCTTTTCCACCGCACTCAAGCGCAACACCGCCAATCCCTACGACTTCAGCACCTTCCTCGCTGCCATGTCGAGCGGCAACTACGCGCAATATTTCGAGGACATGAACAAGGCCTTCACGCCGCAGGGACTGGCGGACGGCAACACTATTCTCAATCAGCTTTTCGGCTCCAAGGACATGTTGCAGGCCGTCTCCGCACAGGCCGCCCAGATGACCGGCATCGGCCAGGACATCTACAAGCAGATGCTGCCGGTGGTGGCGAGTGCGATCATGGGCGGGCTGTTCAAGCAGGCATCCGGCCAGATGAGCGGCTCGATGGGGGGAATGGCGAACCCCTTTGCCAATACGCCGATGGAAGCGATGATGAAGCCGTGGCTGGAAGCTTCCGGTTTTACCAAGAAGCCGCAGGCGGCGCCCAATCCGTTCGACAATCCGTTCACGCAGGCAATGCAGGGCTTCTTCGGCATGGGAAAGCCCGAGGAAAAACAGCAATCCGCCCCGGACATGTTCGCCGCCAATCCTTTCATCAAGGCGTTTCAGGACATGATGAGCGGAAAGCCGCAAACTGCCGCCGCACCGGAGCCTGAAAAAAAGCCTGCCGACGCCAATCCGATGGCGCCGTTCACCGAGATGTTCAACAGCATGTTCGACAGCGGGCTGGAAGCGCAGAAGGAATACCAGAAAAACATCGATGGGCTGTTCGAGACATACCGGAAAAATACGCCTGCCTGATCATCGGGGTTAGCCCCCTACAACGCCTTGGGCGACGGTTCTGCTGGAAGTTTAAGGTCCATCCACTCGGCATATCTGGACAACTGCATCGACAATTCCTTTGCGGCGGAACTTGAAAGCGACACCTGGATCTGATGCGGTGCCTGGTCCGTACCGTTGTAGATTTCGTGCTCTCGCTGCGAGCGGACGTAGCCTATGCGCAATACAATCTGCCCCAAGACCGATGCTACGCCCCATTCGACCAGCCCCTGGGTCGTCATTTTCCCGTTATCGTCGAAATCCCACTTGCTCGTATCGGAATTGCTCACTGCAAAACTCCTATTGGAGGACGTTGCAGGAATACAATACGTTGAATTAGACCGATGCACTATCAACCTTGGGGTGTATCCCGTCGTATACTTAATCCTCCGCCGCTCGCCTGAGCGAGAAGGCGCCGAACGAATTGAGAGCCTCGTACGGTAAATGAGACTCTAAGTTGTTCACCCAGGTCCCCCGCATGCCTTTGCCACTCCCCAAAAAAGAAAAAGCCCGGTACCGGGTCTTGGGGACCGGGCACCGGGCAAGCAGCAGGGCAATTGGCTCTAACCCTGCGGGGAACGGTAACGCGCAGAGGCGGCTGCGCGTCCCTGTTGCGTGGACGTTTTTCAACGTCTGAGGCACGCAACAAAACTCTTGAAGCGCCGCCCCGGAAACTGTTCAAGCTCCCGGATTGGCCGCGGATGCACACCTCAGTCGAGGCGCGCCTTCCGGTAAAACGTATTCGCCCGGTCGCGGGACGCCTGCGTCAGGTGACGGCCCGGATCGTCGAAGAAGGGCGAGGTCATCGCTTCTCGCACTTCATGGCGGCTAAGTCCCATGTCGAGCAGCTGGTGATCATCGAGATCCTGGAGGCTGCCGATGGCATTTCGGTTTCGCAGCTGGCGCCATACCGACAACAGCACGCCCATCAGCCCCGTCTGGCGGGATGGCGCGGACAGCTTCCCGGCTAGGGTGAGGTCAAGTGCGTGGTCGGTCGTGCGCATGATGCTTACTCCTTTTTCAGGGCACGTCAGCGCCGCACGTCTTTCAGACGTGCAAAGGTCGCTGTCATTCAAGATTTTGAATAATTTCCCAGATCGATTTCGATCTGGGAAATTATGCAAGGGCGACCCATCCCCCGCTGGGAGGTCGGCGCGGGAGCTGGGTCGAAACTATGATTGTGGACCGGCTTTGCAGAAGGCTTGCCGGAGTGGTTCAGAATGCGATTTGCCAGACCAAATTCGCAAATCCTTATTGATCAGTCCAACGAATGTTTCTAATGGTATTCATCAAACAATTTTATGAGTGCTCTTTTTGAGGACCAAAGCCATGTCCGCACCGCTCGATATCGATCAACTGCAGACTTTCGTTGCCATCGCCGATACCGGTAGCTTCACCAAGGCGGCCGACCGGGTTTTCAAGACGCAATCGGCGGTGTCGATGCAGATGCGCCGGCTGGAAGAGCGCATCGGCAAGCAGCTGTTTGCCAAGGACGGCCGCGGTAACCGGCTGACGACGGAAGGCGACCGGCTGCTCAATTTCGCCCGGCGGATGATCCGGCTCAACAATGAAGCCATCGCCTCCTTCGACGACAACCGGCTGGAAGGCACGCTTCGGATCGGCACGCCCGATGACTATGCCGACCGCTACATGCCGGAGATCATCGTCCGTTTTGCCAAGACCCATCCGAATGTCGAGCTCAACATCGTCTGCGAGCCCTCGGTGGATCTTGCCGAGAAGATGGCCAGGGGCGAACTCGACATTGCGCTGGTGACGCACAATCCGCGTGCCCGCGCTTCCGACGTCGTGCGCACCGAGCCGCTCTGCTGGGTCAGCTCGATCAATCATCCGCTGCCGGAAAATGCGCCGGTGCCGCTCGCCGTCGGCAAACGCGACTGTGCGTGGCGTCAGGCCGCCTGCTCGGCACTCGATGCCACCGGCAAGGAATACAATATCCTCTTTACCAGCTGGTCATCGACGGTGGTGGCCGCTGCGGTCCTGGCCGGCATGGCCGTTTCGGTTTTGCCGGAATCAGCGCTGCGTACCGGCATGAAAGTTCTGACCCAGGCAGACGGCTTTCCCGCGCTGGCCCCGGTTCAGATCGGCATCATGAAGCGGCCGGGACTTTCGCCCTCGCTGTCGAATGCGATCACCAATCACATTACAGCCTGCCTCGACAACATCACGCCGACGACAAGCACCGATGATCTGGATGGCGACATGAAGAACTTTCCGCGCTATCCGCGGTTGCGGCAGAGCCATATGCTGCCTGGCTGGTAATCGCCCCATCAAGGGGACAAGCAAAAAGGCCGTGGTCCTTTCGGAGGCGCGGCCTTTTTGTATCTGCTAATATTGATACTCAGCCATAAAACGCGGCCGTAAAAATCGACTGCAATATAGTTTGGTCATACGCAGCCCCAAAAAGTGCTACCGGGCTTTTATACGCTAGTTTGAATATATGCCCAAGGGGCCAGGATGGACCATTTTTGGTGGAATCCCCTATCAAATTAGGGGTTGGTTAACGATAAAAATGCTTTCATTTCGCCCTCTCAATGCAAACCGGGCCCTTTTCAGAGCCCGGCTTGTTAAATCCCGATGGTTGAACCGCTGTCGGCGGCATTGATCGCGTACCGATCAGGCGATATCGAACCGGTCTGCGTTCATCACCTTGTTCCAGGCAGCGACGAAATCACGAACGAATTTGCCCTGTGCATCGTTCTGGCCATAGACCTCGGCCAGAGCGCGCAGCTGGGAATTCGAGCCGAAAACCAGATCGGTGCGAGTGGCGGTCCATTTCAACTCGCCGGTTGCCCGGTCACGCCCTTCGAAAACTTCCTTGTCCGGCGAGGCTGCCTTCCAAACCGTGCCCATGTCGAGCAGGTTGACGAAGAAGTCGTTGCTCAGAGTTTCCGGGCGCGTGGTGAAAACGCCGTGCTGGGACTGGCCGTGATTGGCGTTCAGCGCCCGAAGGCCGCCGACCAGAACCGTCATTTCCGGAGCTGTCAGGGTCAGGAGCTGGGCCTTGTCGATCAACAGTTCCTCGGCCGATACCGTGAAGCTTGCCTTCTGATAGTTGCGGAAACCTTCCGAAACCGGCTCGAGCACCGAGAAGGATTCGATATCGGTCTTTTCCTGCGACGCATCGGTGCGACCGGGCGTGAAGGCAACGGCAACATCCTGACCGGCGCTCTTTGCCGCCTTTTCGACGGCTGCGGCACCACCCAGAACGATCAGATCGGCGAGCGACACTTTCTTGCCGCCCAAATGGGCGTCGTTGAAGGCTCTCTGGATGCCTTCGAGGGTGGCGAGGACCGTCGCCAACTGCTCGGGCTGATTGGCTTCCCAATCCTTCTGTGGGGCAAGACGGATGCGTGCACCATTGGCACCGCCCCGCTTGTCCGAACCGCGGAAGGTCGAGGCCGAGGCCCAGGCGGTCGAGACCAGCTGTGAGACTGACAGGCCGGATGCGAGGATCTTTTCTTTGAGGTCAGCGATATCAGCCGCATCGATCAGCGGATGGTCTGCTGCCGGGATCGGATCCTGCCAGATCAGGTCTTCGCCGGGCACTTCCGGACCAAGGTAGCGAACCTTCGGACCCATGTCGCGGTGGGTCAGCTTGAACCAGGCGCGGGCAAAGGCATCGGCAAACTGATCCGGGTTTTCGTAGAAGCGGCGCGAGATCTGCTCGTAAGCCGGATCGACGCGCAGTGCCAGGTCGCTGGTCAGCATGGCAGGTGCATGGCGTTTGGCCGGGTCATGAGCATCCGGGACTGAGCCGGCACCCATGCCGTGCTTCGGGGTCCACTGATGCGCACCGGCCGGGCTCTTGGTCAGTTCCCATTCATAGCCAAACAGGTTCCAGAAGAAGTTGTTGCTCCAGCGCGTCGGCGTCGAGGTCCAGGTGACTTCGAGACCGCTGGAGATCGTGTCGCCACCCTTGCCGCTGCCGTAGCTGCTGGCCCAGCCGAGGCCTTGCTGCTCGATATCAGCGCCTTCCGGCTCCGGACCGACATGGGCGGCATCGCCGGCGCCATGGGTCTTGCCGAACGTGTGGCCGCCAGCGATGAGCGCGACGGTTTCCTCGTCGTTCATGGCCATGCGGGCGAAGGTTTCGCGGATGTCGCGGGCAGAGGCCAGCGGGTCCGGATTGCCATTCGGGCCTTCCGGGTTGACGTAGATCAGGCCCATCTGCACGGCCGCGAGCGGGTTTTCCAGATCACGGTCGCCGCTATAGCGCTTGTCGTCGAGCCAGGTGCGTTCCGCACCCCAATAGATATCCTCTTCAGGCTCCCAGACATCGGCACGGCCACCGGCAAAACCGAAGGTCTTGAAGCCCATCGATTCCAGCGCGCAATTGCCGGCCAGGACCAGAAGGTCCGCCCAGGATAGTGCGTTGCCGTATTTCTGCTTGATCGGCCAGAGAAGGCGGCGGGCCTTGTCGAGATTGACATTATCCGGCCAGCTGTTGAGCGGCGCAAAGCGCTGGGTGCCGGATGACGCACCACCACGGCCATCGCCGGTACGGTAGGTGCCGGCACTGTGCCAGGCCATGCGGATGAAGAAGGGACCATAATGGCCGAAGTCGGCCGGCCACCAATCCTTCGAATCCGTCATCAGGGCAAAGATGTCCTGCTTGACGGCGGCGAGATCGAGAGTCTTGAACGCTTCGGCATAATCGAAGCCGGTGCCCATCGGATCGGAGAGCGCCGAATTCTGGTGGAGAATCTTGAGGTTGAGCTGGTTTGGCCACCATTCCCGGTTTGATGTCCCCTCGCCCGAGTTGCTGGTGAGCGACCCGTGCATGACCGGACACTTGCCCGTTTTCTCGACTTTGGCGTCCATTTCTGCCTCCTGTTTGAAATGCAATTTCGTTGGTTCCGCCGCAACATCCCCCATAAAATCCATAATTTCCAATTGTATTTAATTGAAATATCGATAGGATAAACTTATCATGATCACGATACGCCAAATGCGCTATTTCGATGCGCTCGCCAGCGCCCGGCATTTTGGACGGGCAGCCTTGATGGTCAATGTCAGCCAGCCTGCGCTCTCGGCGCAGATCGCCGAAATGGAACGCGAACTGAGCGTCAAGCTGGTGGAGCGCGGCAAAGGGCCGACACTGCTGACGCGCGAAGGCGAGGCTCTGTTGCCGGAAATGCGCAAAATCCTCGGCGGTATCGACCAGCTCTATCAGCAAGCACGGCAGGTCACCGGGGTTCTGGAAGGCAAGCACCGGCTGGGGATCATCCCGACCGTTGCCCCCTATCTCGTGCCTGTCCTCATTCCGCTGGTTCGCCAGCGCTATCCCAATCTGCAGATCGAACTGAAAGAGCTTCTGACCGGGCCCCTCCTCGACGACTTGCGCCACGGACGGCTCGACAGCGTCATTGTTGCGCTACCGATCGACGAGGAAAACCTGTCGAGTTCGCTGCTGTTCGAGGACCGGTTCCTGATCGCCAGCACGGCAGATGAAAACACCATCCTGATGTCGCCGATGACCGAGGACAAAGTCGATGTGGAGCGGCTGCTTCTGCTGGAGGAAGGTCACTGCCTGCGCGATCATGCGCTGGCGGTCTGCGGCATCCACTCGGGCAAACGCGTCGCCAACTATGGCGCAACCTCGATGGCGACGCTTTTGCAGATGGTCAGCCACGGCATGGGCATCACGCTGATCCCGGAGATTGCGGTCAACGACGAAAAGACCCGCAACCGCATGCGGATCGTTCCTTTCGCCGAGCCGCAGCCGTCCCGCAAGATCGGGCTGGTCTGGCGCACGCGCAGCGGCCGCCAGAACGATCAGCACGCCTTGGCCAGCCTGATTTCGGAGGCCGCGAAACGCCTGCTTCAATAGGTCAGACGACCTTGGCCTTCAGGAACTCCACCGTCCGGCTCCAGGCCAGGTCCGCAGCTTTCTTGTCGTAGCGGGCGGCCGACGTGTCGTTGTTGAAGGCGTGGTTGACGCCGTCGTAGATCTGAATGGTGAAATCCTTGCCGTTATCGGTCAGCGCCTTCTTGTAGGCATCGATGCCAGCGTTGATGCGGTCGTCGAGGCCGGCATATTGCAAGAGCAGCGCCGCCTTGATCTTCGGCACGTCTTCAGCTGGCGGTTGGGCGCCGTAATAGGCGACCCCGGCTTTCAAATCCGGCGATGCAACGGCCAGCTTGTTGACGAGGCCGCCGCCCCAGCAGAAACCGATGGCGCCGGCCTTGCCGGTGGTGAGGTCATTGCCTTCGAGATAGGTGACTGTCGCAACCGCATTGTCGACGGTCTGCTTGCCGTCCAGAGCACCGATCATGTCGCGGGCCTTGTCCTCATCGGCCGGGGTTCCGCCTGCGGGCGACAGGAAATCCGGAGCCAGCGCCACGAACCCTTCCAGCGCCATGCGCCGGGCGACATCCTTGATATGCGGATTGAGGCCACGATTCTCGTGGATGACGATGACGGCGGGCAGCTTGCCGGTCGCATCGGCCGGGCGCACCAGATAGCCCTTCATGTCACCGCCAGCACCGGGATAGGTGACATCCTCGGCCTTCACGCGCGGATCTGCTTCGGGGATCATTTCTGCCTTCGCGCTGTTGGCGGCAAGCAGCGGCGCGATCGCGGCGGCTGCGGCGGCCGAGCCACTCAGCGCCGTCAGCGTGCGCATGAAGGCGCGGCGGTCGAGGCTCAGATGGGTGTACTCGTCATAGGCGTTGATCATCGCCTGGGTGATCTGCGGCTTTTCCATGCTTTCCTCCTGTGGCCTGCGCCCTCACGTCGCTAGGACGCGTCGGCGCTGTGATGACGTTCGGTCACGACACGTGGACATCATGGCCGGCCGAGGAAACAGAATTGCGGCACTTGCGGCGTTACACAATGACAACACCGGCCAGTTGACGCAAACGTGATCCGGCCGTGAAGCCCTCGGCCGGATCACGCCAATTGTTATTGCATGTACCAGCCATGGCTGACGACGAGCGACTGGCCGGTCAGCGCATTGGTCTCGAAGCCCGCGAACAAGAGCGCCACTTCGGCGACATCCTCGACGGTGGTGAATTCTGTATCGACCGTGCCGCCGAGCATCATCTTCTTGACGACTTCTTCTTCCGAGATGCCAAGAGCCTTGGCCTGTTCCGGAATCTGCTTTTCCACCAGCGGCGTCTTTACAAAACCGGGGCAGATGACGTTGGCGCGCACGCCGTCCGGTCCGCCTTCCTTGGCCACCACGCGGGCAAGGCCAAGCAGGCCGTGCTTGGCGGTGACATAGGCGGACTTCAGCGGTGAGGCCTCATGCGAATGCACCGAGCCCATATAGATGATCGCGCCGCCCTTCTGCGCCTTCATATGCGGAATGCAGGCCTTGGTCGTCAGAAACGCGCCGTCGAGATGAATGGCGAGCATTTTCTTCCAGTCGGAAAAGGCATAATCCTCGATCTTGTTGACGATCTGGATGCCGGCATTGGAGACGAGTACATCCACCCTGCCCCATTTGGCAATGACAGCAGCGACGCCGGTGTTAACAGCGTCTTCGCTGGTGACGTCCATCGCAATGCCGATGGCCTCGCCCGGCCCCTGCGCCGTCAGGTCCCTGGCGGTCGCTTCCGCCGCTTCGAGCTTCAGATCGGCGATGACGACCTTGGCGCCTTCCGACACATATTTCTTGGCGATCGCCAGGCCGATGCCGCTGGCCGAGCCGGTGACGATGCAGACCTTGTCCTTGAGTTTCATGGTTTTAACTCCCTATTTTGCAAGATAATCATGGACCACTTCGCCGAGACCCAGCGTCAGGTCGGAAAGAATATGGACGGCGGATTTGACTTCCAGCACCGGCAGGTCGGCGACCGGCGCCAAGGCATGCGGAAACAGCGCCAAGGCTCCCGGACCCTCCCAGGCGCCTTTCACCGTCAGGTCTTCGAGATAGTAGCGTACCAGTTCGCAGATGCGCGGCGTGCAATCGACATGCGGAATGATCTTCAGCATGAAATTCGGCTGTTTCAGGCTTTCGAGGATTTTCGCCTTGTCGAGCGTGCGGTGCTTGAAGCCCATGGTCGCGGTTGCCACCCGCTGGCCGCCATATTCGAGCGTGCCGACCAAAGCATCCTTCATCGATGTCAGCGACGGCTCTGCGAGTTTCTTCGGAAAACCCCAGATCTCTCGGCCACCGGCAATCGGCGCGTCGTCATTCAGATACATCGAATGCACATAGCCGCCGTGAACGCCTTGATAGGTGACCGGAATGACCTGGCCGGACTCGGTGTAATCGCCGAAACCGGTCGAATCCGGCATGCGGATGAACTCGTATTTCACCAGCGGCTCGTCAAACTGCAGCGGCTCGGGCACCACCCGGCGCAGGGCTTCCAGATCGGTGCGATAGGTGATGATCATGTATTCGCGGTTGACGAACCGGTATGGACCCGGCGGATAAGACGGGCTGGTCAGCGGCATGGCGAAGGCATTGCGGACGACATCTTCAATTTTCATGATTTTTTCTCGCCTCCATGTTGTTCACAAAGATCGAAGACGCGGATCCCGTTGGTTGGGCGGGTGCGGCTCTGCCAATCCGGATGATTAAGTGTCCTGACCACATCGTCATGTCCGGCCTTCCAGTGTTCTTCCACGGACAATCGGGAAAACTCGTAGTCCTTCGATCCGCTTTCATAGGCGGCATGACGATAGATCAGATGCACCATCGTCACGGCAGAATCATTGCCGATCTTTTCGAGGAGCCGGGCGTCAGGATCATCCTTCAGCTCATCCGGCAGCTTTTCCATCAGCCGCTTGGCGGCCATTCGGATCGTCTGCAGCTTGCGGAACTGGTCAGTGTTCAAGCGGGTGCGGCTGGAAAAGCGGATTTCCTTTTCGCGGGCTTCGACATCGAAGAGGTCCTTGGGCAGAGGCCCCCTGGCGCTGAACAGATCGACCTGGAAGATACACAGGTCGCTTTCCAACTCCCCGCCACCGAGAATACGCTGCAGCGGTGTGTTGGAGACGATACCGCCGTCCCAATAGAAGCGGCCGTCGATCTCGACCGGCGCGAAGCCCGGCGGCAATGCGCCCGACGCTGCGACATGCTTGACCGAAAAGGCACAGTGATTGTTATCAAAATAATTGAAATTGCCGCTCATGACATCGACCGCACCGAGGCTCAGGCGAATGGCGCTCGAATTGATCAGATCGAAATCCACCAGGCCGGTGAGCGTCTCTTCCAGCGGCCCGGTGTCGTAGAGACTGATTGCCGCCATCGGATCGCCGGGGATTTTCCACGGTGCAAAGGCGCGCGGCGTGAAGAAGCCGGGTACTCCAGTGAGCGAGCCTAGAAACGCAGAGGATTCATTGAACCATTTCCGCATCGCATCGCCATTGCCGAGGAAATGGCCTGGCAGTCCCGACGAGACCCTATGCCAGAATGTCCTCAGGTTATCGATGCGACGGTCGACGGGGCTTCCGGCGATGATCGCAGAGTTGATCGAGCCGATGGAAATGCCGGCCAGCCAATCCGGCCGGATACCGGCTTCATGCAGCGCCTCATAGGCCCCTGCCTGATAGGCGCCGAGAGCACCGCCGCCCTGAAACACCAAAACGGTCTTTTCTGCCGGTATTGTGCTCATGCGACGCTTTCCTTCGGACTGCTGCAGCTGCGAACAGACAACGCTGGAGGTGTCCGGGTCCGCATCCGCAGATTAAGTTTCGGTAACGTGGGAAAGGCAATTGAGAGGCGTTATATTACGTTAGATCAATGGATTGAATGTGATATGGCGTTTCTTTTGGCGCCGCCGGAACCGGATGATAGTCCGGTCTTGTGCACTGCGCAATGCAAGACAGTGTGACATCAGCGGCAATCAGATCCCGGCCAGATGGATGGCGAAAAGCAACCACAGACTGAAATTGAAGACGAACCCGACCACGAAGAGGCGCTGGCGAATCCGCAGCCTGTTGGACGTGACATGCACATAGGCGTGCGCGTAGCGGCTGAGCACGAAGAGCCAGGCAATGGCCAGCACCACATAGTTTACGCCTGCAGTCAGGTGCAGCAGAACGCAGACAAGGAAGAAAAGCACCGGCAATTCGAACTGGTTGATCAGGCTGCGGGCAACGGTGGCGCTCGGCTCCGGCTCGATCGCCGGGATCCAGAAGTCCGATGCCTTGGCGGTTCCGGCGCGCACGGCGCTGTAACGGCGCCTCAACATCAGAAAATAGATCGCGTGGATCAGCGCAACCTGCGCGATGACCGGCCAGAAGATTGCAGTCGATATGGGCATGATCACTCCGTTGATTCGAACCTGACTTGATCTATAGCGGGCGGGCGGGAAATCCAGAACAGGATCGGCAGCGGCCTATGCTTGACAGCTGTTTTACGAATGAACGATGTTTGACGCAGCAGCCTCAATGAGAAAGAACCGTATGTCCGAACACCATGCTCCAGCCGCCCCGCTGCCCACCCATCATGCGAGCGCGATGCGCGGACGTGATCCACACGAACACCATCGGGTGGCGACACCGCTTGAGCTTCTGTTCGACCTGACCTTCGTCATCGCCTTTGGCGTTGCCGGATCGCAGCTCGCCATCTGCTGGCAGAGGGCCATTACGCGGCCGGGTTGATGGGCTTTGGTTTTGCGATGTTCGCCGTCTGCTGGGCCTGGGTGAATTTCTCCTGGTTCGCGTCCGCTTTCGATACCGATGACTGGATCTACCGGCTGACCACCATGGTGCAGATGGTCGGCGTCCTGATCCTATCCCTCGGACTGCCGCAGATGTTCGAATCGATCGACAAGGGCGCCCATGTCGACAATGGCATCATGGTGCTCGGCTATGTCGTCATGCGGGTGGCGATGATTTTCCAATGGTTGCGGGCCGCCCGGCACGCGCCGCATTGCCGCCCTGCCTGCCTCTCCTATGTGACGGCGATCTCGATCGCGCAGATCGGCTGGATCGCGCTGATCTTCATCGACATGCCGCTGCTGCCGACCTTCGTCTGCGTCGTCTTTTTGACGCTGATCGAACTGCTTGGCCCAGTCGTTGCCGAGCGCAAGAATGGCGGCACGCCCTGGCATGCGCACCATATCGCCGAGCGCTATGGGTTGCTGGCGATCATCACGCTCGGCGAAGGTGTCGTCGGCACGGTGGCATCGATTTCGGCAATCGTCGGCGAACAGGGATGGAGCCTTGATGCCGTCCTCATTTGCGTTGCCGGCACCGGGCTGACCTTTGGCATGTGGTGGCTGTATTTCCTCTTGCCGTCCGGCCAGGTCCTGCACCATTTCCGCAACCGCGCCTTCCTCTGGGGCTATGGTCACATGCTGATCTTTGCATCGATCGCCGCGACCGGCGCCGGTCTGCATGTGGCGGCCTACTATATCGAGCACAAGGCGCATATCGGCGCGGTGCCCGCTGTTCTGACCGTCGCGGTGCCGGTGTTTGCCTATGTCACGCTGATCTTCGCACATTACGTCTACTTGCTGCGTAAGCTGGAGACCTTCTATCTCGGACTGATGATCGGCATGACGGCGGTGGTTATCCTGGCGGTCATTTGCGCGGCGGCGGGCGTCAGCATGACCTTCTGCCTCGTCATCCTGATGTTCGCACCGCTCGTTCCCGTGGTCGGTTACGAGGTCAAAGGCCATCGCTACGGCAGCGCGGCACTTCAGCGGGCGCTGGAAGCCTGAGGCCAAAGAAAAAGCGGCGAAGACAACTCCGCCGCTTTTTCATATTCAGATTTGTTGCCGTTGCTTACATCGCGCCCGGATAGTTGGGGCTTTCGCGGGTGATCGTCACGTCATGGGCGTGGCTTTCGCGCAGGCCTGCACCGGAGATGCGCACGAAGGTGGCGCGCTCCTGGAAGTCCTTGATGGTGGCGCCGCCGACATAACCCATGGAGGCCTTTAGACCACCAGCCAGTTGATGCAGGACGCCCGAAACCGGACCCTTGTACGGCACCTGGCCTTCGATGCCTTCCGGCACCAGCTTCAGCGTGTCGCGGACTTCCGCCTGGAAATAGCGGTCAGCCGAGCCGCGCGCCATGGCGCCGACGGAGCCCATGCCGCGATAGGCCTTGAACGAGCGGCCCTGGTAGAGGAATACTTCGCCCGGGCTTTCATCGGTACCGGCAAGCAGCGAGCCGATCATGCAGGCCGAAGCACCGGCAGCGATGGCCTTGGCCAGATCGCCCGAGAACTTGATGCCACCATCGGCGATAACCGGGATATTGGCGGCCTGGGCTGCCTCGACCGCCGACATGATCGCTGCGAGCTGCGGCACGCCGACGCCAGCGACGATGCGGGTGGTGCAGATCGAGCCCGGGCCGATACCGACCTTGACGGCGTCCGCACCGGCATCGATCAGCGCCTTGGTGCCGCTGGCGGTGGCGACATTGCCGGCCATGACGCGAACCGAGTTCGACATGGTCTTGACCTTGGTCACCGCGTCGAGAACGCGCTGCGAATGGCCGTGCGCGGTATCGACGACGATCAGGTCGACACCGGCATCGATCAGCCGCTCGGCCCGCTCGATACCGTCATCACCAACGCTGATGGCGGCAGCGGCACGCAGGCGGCCCTGCGCATCCTTCGAGGCATTCGGGTGGAGCTGGGATTTCTCGATATCCTTGACGGTGATGAGACCAACACAACGGCCGTCGCCATCGATGACCAGAAGCTTTTCGATACGATGCGAGTGCAGCAGGCGCTTGGCCTCTTTCTGATCGACGTTCTCAGTCACCGTGATCAGGTTGTCGCGGGTCATCAGTTCATAGATCTTCTGGCCCGGATCGGACGCAAACCGCACATCGCGGTTGGTGACGATGCCGACCAGACGGCCGAATACGCCGCCCGTCGCATTCTCGACGACCGGGATGCCGGAGATCGAATACATCTTCATCAGGGCCAGGGCGTCGGCCAGCGTGGCGTCGGGGCTGATGGTCACCGGGTTGACGACCATGCCGCTTTCGAACTTCTTGACCTGGCGAACCTGCTCGGCCTGTTCGATCGGGGTGAGATTGCGGTGGATGACGCCGATGCCGCCAGCCTGAGCCATGGCGATTGCCAGACGGCCTTCGGTAACCGTGTCCATCGCAGACGAGAGGATCGGCAGGTTGAGGTCGATATCCTGGGCGATGCGGGTGGCGATATTCGTCTGCCCCGGCATGACCTCGGAATGTCCGGGTTGCAGAAGAACGTCGTCGAAGGTCAGAGCCTCCAAACCGGTTGCCGTTTCGATGATGCGCGCCATGGCCAAATCCCTTCAGTAAAAGGTGTTCTCCCCGCACAGTTGGACAACAGTGCGGCGGAAGACTCGCCGCGCTCAAGCGGGCGAGAGTTTCTTGGAAGTTGGCGAGGGCTGGTAACACGGATATGACGGATTGGAAATAGCAAAAGCCCGGCAAGAGTGCCGGGCCAGTCAAGATTCTGTTCGCAACTGCAATATCAGATTTCGAACTGGTAGGTTTCCGGCACAAATCGATAGCCCTGATCGAACTTTTCGATGAAGCCGACGGCCGGGAACGGCATGTGATAGCCGACAAAGGGCAGCCGGTCGGTGGCGACCATGTCGAAGACCTTCTTGCGCGATGCGGCAGCCTTTGCCTTATCCATGTCGAACTTCACCTCCCAGTCCGGCCGCTGCAGCGACAGCACGAAATGATTGGCGGTATCGGCGGTGAGCACCAGACCCTTGCCCTCCGATTCGACCTTGAAGATCATGTGACCGGGCGAATGGCCGAAAACAGCCATAGATGTGATACCCGCAACGACCTCGGCGCCATCGCCGATGAAGGTCATCTTTTCTGCCAGCGGCACGACGTTCTTCAGAACACCCTTGTGCCCGCCTTCAGCCGCCGTTCCAACGCGGGCTTCATCCTTCCAGAAATCGAACTCGGTTTGGCCTGCAACGTAGCGGGCATTCTTGAAGGCTGGCGCGCCGCCTTCCATCAGGCCGCCGATATGATCGCCGTGCATATGGGTGATAACCACGATGCTGACCTGATCCGGCGTGTAACCGGCGTTTGCGATCCCCTCCAGCAAGTACCCTGCACCAGCCGCACGGCCACCCTCGCCCATGCCGGTATCGAACAGGATCACCTCCGATCCCGTATCGATCAGGGTCGGCGAGAAGCCATTGACGAATTTGTCGGTGGGCAGGAAATTCGCCTTCAGCAGATCTCCGACCGCCTGCGGCGTCTGGTTGATGCCGAAGGTTTCCTCGGGTTTTTCGCCGATGCGCAGGCCGTCGCTGATGACGGTGACGCCGAAATTGCCGATCTTGAAACTGCTGGTCCTGCCTGCCGGTATTTTCATCGTGTCCGCTTTCGTGTCGCTTTGTGCGAAGGCTGCCCGGTTCATCACGAAGGGTGCTGCCAGCGCGCCTGCTGTAACAGCTCCAAATAATGCACGGCGGCTCAAGGGAATAGACGTCGTCATGCTGTTCTCCATTTTTTTGGGATTGGACGGCGGGTGCGTCAATCCGGCAAGGCGACATCTAGGGTCTTGACATCAGATGGCCGCAGAACTCACACGGATGTGATCGCAAAGTGAGCGCCGCATGACGACTTTTGCTAAAAAAGTCCTATGTTCCGGTCGCTCCGCAGTCGCGCAAGGCCGTTCGCATGAATCGCATCGTTCCGATGATCCTCGCCGTCGCTCTGTTCATGGAGCAGATGGATTCCACCGTCATTGCCACATCACTGCCGGCGATTGCCCATGATCTTGGTGTCGGGCCGATCACTCTGAAGCTGGCTCTGACCTCCTACATGGTGTCGCTGGCGATCTTCATTCCCTTGAGTGGCTGGATGGCCGACCGGTTCGGCGCCAAGCGCATTTTTCGCGCTGCCATCCTTGTGTTCGTCTTCGGCTCGATCCTCTGCGCCGTTGCCGACAGCGTGTTTGCCTTCGTCGTGTCGCGCTTCCTGCAGGGCATGGGCGGGGCGATGATGACGCCGGTCGCACGGCTTGTGCTGGTGCGCTCGACGCAGCGCAGCGAACTGGTCGGCGCCATGGCGCTCTTAACCATCCCCGCCCTCGTCGGGCCACTTGCCGGCCCGCCGCTCGGCGGCTTCATCACCACCTATTTCTCCTGGCACTGGATCTTCCTGATCAACGTGCCGGTCGGCATTATCGGCTACATCCTGTCGGGCATCTATCTGCCGGAGATCAAGAGCGACGCGCCGCCCCCGATCGATATCAAGGGGTTTTTCCTGAGCGCCATTGCCGCATCCGGCACGATGTTCGGTCTATCGGTGATGAGCCTGCCGGCGTTACCACCGCAGATCGGCGCTGTGGCCGTCATCGTCGGCATCATCTGCGGCTTCCTCTATGTCCGCCATGCGCGGCGCCACCCCGCACCGCTGCTCGATCTCAACCTGTTCAAGGACAGTGCCTTTCGCGCCGCGGCGATCGGCGGCACGCTGTTTCGCATCTCGATCGGTGCCGTGCCCTTCCTGATGCCGCTGATGCTGCAGGTCGGTTTTGGACTGACGCCGTTCCAATCCGGCATGATCACCTTTGTCGGTGCAGTCGGCGCTCTGACGACCAAGTTCTTTGCCAAGCGTGTGCTGATCTTTGCAGGTTTCCGCACGACTCTGATCTTTGCCTGCCTCACCGGCACCGGGCTGACCTTCATCAACGGCCTGTTCACCCCGGCAACGCCCTATGCCGTGATGATGTTCATCCTGCTGCTTGCCGGTTTTGCCCGCTCGTTCTTCTTCACCAGCGTCAATGCGCTGGCCTTCGCCGATATCCCGGATTCGATGGCGAGCAAGGCGACATCGATGACCGCCGTGCTACAGCAGATGAGCCTGGCGCTTGGCGTTGCCGTGGCCGGTGCCATCCTTGAGATCGAAACGACGCTAACGGGATCGAAACTGGAGTTGGGGGATTTCCAGCTCGCCTTCATGCTGATTTCCGCGATCACCCTGTCTGCGGTCATTCCGCTGATCGGCATGTCGAAGACGGCGGGCTCGTCCGTCTCCGGCCACCGGATGCGAACCGATCCGGAGACAGAGACGATCAGCGTCAAGTAATACGGGGATGGCCTATTCCGGACGTTCGCAGACTGCCGATAGCTTGTTGCCGTCAGGATCGCGAACAAAGGCCGCATAGAAATGAGCGTGGAACGGCCGCAAGCCCGGAGCGCCCTCGTCGGTACCGCCATTAGCAAGAGCTGCCTGATAGAAAGCATCGACCACGGCGCGGCTTTCCGCTTCGAGCGCGACCATCGAACCGTTGCCGATTGTCGCGGCCTTCCGGTTATGGGGCGTGACGACCCAAACGCGGCAGCGGCTGTCGCTCTCCGCCCCGTAGCCGATTTCGACATCATCCTGCTTGCGGCGCTTCAGGCCGAGTGGCGCGAGCGCTGCGTCATAAAACAGCTGCGCCCGGTCCAGATCATTTGTGCCGATGGTCACATAGAGAAGCATGGCTCAATCGGCCTCGACCGAATCCCGCTCATCCACTACTTCGCGCTCGTCAATCTCGGTCTCACTGTCATAGAGTGAGCGGGCGCCGGGCTTGCGGCCCTTGAAACCCTTAGCGAGCAGGAACATCTCGACCGATTCGGCCCGCGAGGCCGCCGGCTTCACATGGATGACCTGCTTAAAGTTCTGCTTCAACAGCGTCAGAAGCTCGCGCTCGGCACCGCCCTGGAATGTCTTTGCCAGAAAATGCCCGCCTTCGCCGAGAACGTCGATGGCGAAATAGGCAGCGACTTCGCACAGATGCATGGTGCGGATATGGTCGGTCTGGCGGTGGCCGGTCGTCGGCGCTGCCATATCGGACAAAACCAGGTCCGGCGTGCCGCCGAGCGCTGTCATCAGCTTTTCCGGCGCCGTGGGGTCGAGGAAGTCCAGTTGCAGGATATGGACGCCCGCCAACGGATCGAGCTCGAGAAAATCGATCGCCACGACCTTCGGATCGCTATCGGTGGAGTTCGTCACCTTGGCGGCGATCTGCGACCAGCTGCCAGGCGCTGCGCCCAAGTCGATAATGCGCTTGGCGCCGGTGAGGATCTTGTGCTTCTCATCGATCTCCAAAAGCTTGAACGCCGCGCGGGCGCGATACCCTTCGAGCTGGGCGCGCTGCACATAGGGATCGTTGATATGCCGCTCGATCCAGCGCCGCGACGACGCCTTCAGCTTGCCCTTCTTGACCTTCTGGCCAAGCTTGCGCCCGGTGCGGTTTCCGCCGATCGGGGGTTTTGTCATTGTGAGTTTCCTTCGTGGGAACCGTACTGCATGCCGCGCGGATGGCGGCGGGCGCGGCCGCGCCGCCAGACACCATCATCGGCCATCATATCGGTCAAAAGCCCTTCGCGCAGGCCGCGATCGGCAACGCGCATGCGCTCGGATGGCCAGCGGCGGCGAATGGCTTCAAGAATGGCGCATCCGGCCAGAACCAGGTCGGCCCGGTCAGGCCCGATGCAGGGATTGGCGGCGCGCGCGGTGAAATCCCAGGACAACAGACGCGCCTGCATCGCCGAGACCTCGTCGTCCGACAGCCAGAGGCCATCGACCTTGCGGCGATCGTAACGCGGCAGATCGAGATGCACGCCGGCCAGCGTCGTTACCGTGCCGGAGGTGCCGATCAGGTGAAAGCCGTTCTCATCGCCGGGGTTTTCCAGCGTCTGGATGGCCGGGCAATCGAAGCTTGAAAGCATGCCCTGGACTTCCTCGACCATCGCTTCAAAACCCTGCGGCGTGACGTCCTGGCCGCCGTGGCGCTCCGACAGCGTCACGACGCCGACCGGCAGCGATGTCCAGTGGGTGATGTGATTGGCCAGCCGGCTCGACCGGGTTTCGCCGATCTTGATAACGGCGATTTCCGAGGAACCGCCGCCGATATCGAACAGCACCACCGACTTGGTTTCGCGCCCGACCAGCGACGAGCAGCCGGAGACGGCAAGCCGCGCCTCGGTCTCGCGGTTGATGATCTCAAGCTCCAGACCGGTTTCTGCCAGAACGCGCTCGAGAAAAGCCTCGCCGTTTTCGGCGGCCCGCGCTGCCTCGGTGGCGATCAGCCGGGTCTTGCGGATCTCGCGGGTCTTCAGCTTGGCAGCGCAGACCTTCAGGGCCTCGATCGAGCGGTCCATCGCATCCTGCGACAGGCGGCCGGACGCACCGAGCCCCTCACCGAGCCGGACGATGCGCGAAAAAGCATCGACGACGCGGAACTGGCCGGGACGGGTCGGCTGCGCAATCAACAGGCGGCAATTGTTGGTGCCGAGATCGAGCGCCGCATACAGCGGCGAGCCCGAATCGGAGCCATACGAAAAGGCCTGCCCATTGCCCCGCCGCTCATGGCCGTTATTGCCGGACGATGGCCGTTCCTCGGCCCGCGCGGTGGAAGCCGCCGATTGCAACGGCTGCTGCCTTGCGGCGTCGCTAACAGGCCGTGGCTTTTCGCTGGCCGCAAGCGGGCGGCCCTGCAGGCTGCGGCGCTGCCGGCTCTTCTTGCTACGTTTGCGGCTGGAATTGTCTGCACCTGGGACAGCTGCGGCCTTTGGACCAGCAGCCTCCGCCACTTCACCCGAAGCAACGGACGGCTGTGCCTGGCCGGATTTGGAACGGCGCCTGCGTTTACGCTTGCGCACCGGTTCTCCGGTGGCATCTGTCACTTCGGGACGCCGTGTTTCTCCGTTACCAACGGAGGAACTGGCATTCGCAGAGGCTGCGCGGGACGGTTTTCCCCGCCTACGCTTGCCTTTGCCGGAACGAGGTACTGACTGCCCATCGTTGCGGTCTGCTGCCGACGCCCCGGAAACGGACGGCTGTTCGCCGTTGTCGGGGTCTCTCACGTGTCTGTCCATTGCGCCGCGCGGAACGATAGCCGCTCAAGGCGCTCTCTTGATTTTCGTTGGGCCGACTTTAGCAGCGCCATCCCAAATCGCCAAATTCTTTTTGTACACGGCTGACGGGCGCCCGATGATGCAACTCTCGTTGATCCCGGTTGCGAGTTTTTACCCGGCACTGCTAATTTTTTGCCAACATCTATTGCATCCCCCGATCTTTTGTTTATAAGCCCGCTTCACCGGCTGGGCACAAACATCGCCTACGCAGTTTTGGGGAATAGGTTAACGGTAGACCCACGGACTCTGACTCCGTTAGTCCTGGTTCGAATCCAGGTTCCCCAGCCAAACTTCTTTATCAGCAGCTTCAGTCAGTTAGCGCCTTGCGGCACGAGTGGTGCAACATTGGTTGATGTTCCGTATGACTGAGTATGACAAGACTCCCGTGCGCTTGATCCGGCTGAAAGACGCGGCCGCAGTTTGCCCAACGCACCTTTGGAGCCTTCCAGTCGCAGAACCCCCTTGCATCAATCCGTGCGGCCTATTCCTCGAAGCGGTCTGTAGCGCTCCGGTCGCGGTCATATCGTTTCATGAGCGGAAACGGCGGCAACCAGGTTTCGCGGCGGGTCGTCCAGAGTTCGTAGGTTGGTATCAGTTTGGCGGGAACATCGAGAGACCCGAGGTTCACTTCGATCTCGTCAGCATCGCGTGCGAAAACGGGCGAACCGCAACGGGGACAGAAAAAGCGGCCGGCGTAGTCGCCTGTCTCGCCGTCGATCGTCACCGCATCCTGCGGAAAGATCGCGGAAGCGTGAAAGAGCGCTCCGTGATGCTTGCGGCAGTCGAGACAGTGACAAAGGCCGACCCGATAGGGAGCGCCTAGCGCGACAAATCGGACTGCTCCGCACAGGCAACCGCCGGTGAATCGATCCATGCTGGGTCTCCCCTCCATCAAACCGATGGAATGTTTACAACGCACGGCCATGTCTTTGCAATTTCCCAACGCAGGCGGCGATATGCAGCGTGTCCGCAGGAAGGGGAGTGATCGTCGCTGTCAGGCGACCGGATTTCCCCATCGGCATTCACTGCTCCGCCCACGCCAGTCAGAGACCAATGATGCGTAGTCAGAACCCGGATACATATCCGATCAGCATCGAATCCTCGTGCGTGGGTGCCGGGGCAATGTTGATCTTCCCGCGCATGGTCTGCAGGTTGAGGCCGATGCTGAAGCCGGTCTTGATGATGGTCCCCTGATTGGCGTTCAAGGCCCGCAGGGCCTCATCAATCTGGATATCGATCAGAAACCGCAGGCCCTTTTTCAATTGCGACCGGTCGCTCAGCGCCAGCCTGCTGCGCAGCATCGCAAGGAATGGGTCATTGAACAGAAAGATCTTGCGTTCCTTGGTCAAAACCATTGTCGGGGCGGGTGATGCCTGAACGATGGCGTTCAAGTTGGCCATCGACGCCTTGGCTTCGAGGAGCTCGATGCGGCACAGCGCCCATTTGAAACTGATTGCTCGCAGCAGCGACGCAAGATTGGTGGAATCCGGGATCTGGCCTGCTGCCGATTCGACCAGATCAGCCGTGCTGATGCCGGATCCAGCGGCAATGCGGCTCAACCCATCCCAATAAATACGCTCCAGCCGGATTCCCCGCCGTTCGCCCGTCCGGCCACCAACGGCCTTGAAGTGCGGCTCGACCTCCTCGGCAGCGATCCTGGGCAACGCGCCGCGTGTCTCCAGAGTTGGTGAAGAGGCCTCGCTGACCGGCATGGCATCGTCCAGTGCCATATCAACGCTCCGTCAGCGCTTCCGAGCGCGCCTTGTTGATCGGCTTGAGGAGATAGCTCAGGATCGTCTTGCGGCCCGTCATGATCTCGACCGAGGCGACCATGCCCGGCATGATCGGATAGGATTGTCCGTTTCTCTCAAGCTCGGAGCGGTTGGTCTTCACCTGGACGAGATAATAGGTCTCACCCTTTTCCTTTTCGACCAGACTATCGGCCGATATGTTGACGACCTCGCCATCCAGCCCCCCGAAAACGGAAAAATCATAGGCGGTCACCTTGACCACGGCTTTTTGGCCGCGGCGCAGGAAGGCGACGTCGCGCGGCGATATGCGCGCTTCGATCAGCAGCGTATCTGCCGTTGGCACGACCCCGGCAATGACGCTGCCTGGATCGACATAGGCGCCGATGGTATTTACTTCGAGCGTATTGACGATGCCTTCAACGGGCGAGCGAATGTCGGTGCGCTTCACCCGGTCGGTCGCGCCACGGATCGTTTCATCGACGACAGAAAGCTCCGACAGGGTCTGCGCCTTTTCCGTCAGGGCCTGCTGTTGCAACTCAAGGGTGACGTCGTTGACGAGAAGTTTCGCCTCTTCGATGCCGCCTTGAAGCCGCACCAGGCTTTCTTCATAGACCCTCAACTGTCCCTGCTGGTCTGTCAGGTCGCGCTCAACCTTCAGCACTTCCGTTTCGGCAACCAGTTTCTTTTTGGCAAGCGGTGCGATCAGGTCGCGCTGGCGCTGCGCGCTTTCGATATTCTGCTTGATATGAGCGATGTTAGCGTAAGCTTCACTCAGTTCGTTCTGCTTCTGCTTGGTCCGCTCGTTGAGCACGTTGACCTTGTTGCGGTAGCTGGCGCGGTTGGCATCCAGCAGCTTCTGCTCATTGAAGCAGACATCCTTGGCAACAGCGAGAATCTCCGGCGGGCAGATGAAGAGGGCGGTGTAATCACCTGCCTCCTCCAGTGTCAGGCGGGCAACCCTTGCCCCCAGAGCACGGGCCTTCGCCACCGATTCGCCCAGTGACGATTCGGTGGTGGTATTTTGAAGCTGAACCAGCAGTTGCCCCTTGCGAACGACCTGGCCGAGGTGGACAGCGATTTCCTGAACGATGCCGGCTTCCGATGTCTGGACGACCTGGGTTTTCGAGACCGGGATGACCCGCCCTTCGCCCCGCGCCAGTTCGTCGATTTCGGCAAAGGCCGCCCAGGCAACGAAGCAGACGATGCACAGGGCGACCAGCCCGAGGATGGCGCGGGCAAGCAGTGGCGGATTGTCCAGATGGGCGCTGCTCATGCCTGCACCGGACGGCTGCGCTGCATCGATTCGAACACCGCGGCCTTCGGACCATCGGCAACGATGCGCCCTTTGTCGACGACGATCAGGCGATCGACCAGTTCCAGCATGCTATGGCGATGGGTTGCAATCAACAACGTGGTTTGAGGTCCAAAAGCGTCTTTCAACCGGGATATCAGATGCCGTTCGCTGGCAAGATCCATCGCGCCGGACGGCTCATCGAGGAAAACGATTTTCGGCCTGACGAGAAGCAGCCGGGCGATTGTCAGAGCCTGCTTCTGCCCGCTCGACAAGTTGGTGCCGCGTTCGCCAACCGGCATGTCAAAGCCGCGTGGATGATTGGCGACGAATAGATCGACGCCAGTCATGCGCGCGACCTCGAGAAGTTCGTCATCGGTCGCGTCCGCACGGCCCATCAACAGATTTTCCTTGACCGTTCCGGACAGCAAATCCGACGATTGGCCGGCAACCGCAACGGCGGCTCTCACCTCCGCCATGTGATATTGGCGGATATCGACGCCATCGACCAGCAGGCGGCCCGATGCCGGCAGATAAAGGCCGTCGAGCAGCCGCCCGATCGTCGTCTTTCCCGATCCGATACGGCCGATAATGCCGACCTTCTCGCCCGGCGATACCGAGAACGAGAGTTGACTGATGACCGGATAATCCGAACCCGGATATTGGAAGGCGACATTTTCAAAGCGGAAACTGCCCTGCTTGATCTGCCGGTTGACGAACCCTGCGGTGGACGGCCGGTCGTCGGGCTGTTCCATGATCTTGTCGAGAATACGCAGGGACATCGTCGCCTGCCGGAAACGCGCAAGGGTCATGGCAATTTGCCCCAGCGGCGCACCCGCCCGGCTTGCCAGCATGACGGTGGCGATAATCGCCCCCATCGCAATCTTGCCTTCGGCGAACTCATAGGCACCGGCAATGACAATCAGCGTACTGACGGATTGCTGGATAAAGGTGGTCGTGTTCACCGCATTGGCGGAGATATGTTTTATCTTCTCGCTGGTCCGGCTGGAATTCTTCGTCAGTTCCTGCCAGCGCCGCAGCATTCCTGCCTCTGCGCTCAGGCTTTTCAACGTTTCGATCGTTGAAATCGTCTCGACAAGAAGAGACTGCCTACGGGATGCCTCATTGGCCGCGGTCGCCATGCTCTTGCCGATCTGGGCTTGCGCCACCAGACCGACGATGACGGTCAAAATGAAAGCAACGGCCGGGATGACCACCAGCCAACCGGAGATCAGATAGATGACGAACAGGAAGATGAAGACAAAGGCACTGTCGATCAGCACGCCGATCGTATTTGACGTGAAAAATTCACGCACAAACTCATATTGAGTTACCCGGTTTGCATATTCCCCGGTGGACTGCGGCCGCGATGCAAGCGTCGAGTTCAGAACCTTGTCGAAAATCAACTGGGACAGGCGCAGATCCGCCTTTCGCCCGGCATAGTCGATCAGAGAGGACCGCGCTGTTTTCAACAGAAAATCAAAGAGATAGGCCAGCGTAATACCGATGGCGAGCACCCAGAGGGTCGGCATCGCCTTGTTCGGTAAAACCCGGTCATAGACGTTCATGGTAAACAGCGGCGAGCCGAGCGCGATGAGATTGATGAACAGCGCTGCCACGATGACGCGGACATAGGTGCGCCAATAGGGAATAAGCGTCGTCGTCAGCCAATGGCGCTTCTCGATCTCGACAGCATTGCCGACCTGCGCGTCTTCCGAGGCGTTGACGTAATACACGCTGAAGGCAAAAGCAGCCAAGGGCTTGAAGCTGGTCAGCTTTTCGCCCGGCAGACGGATCGCCGCTCCATTTTTGGCGATCATGTCGAGAAGATAGGCACCATTCTCATCCCGATCGAGAAGGGCCAGCACCCGGCCTTCCGGCAGGAGGACCACGGCGGGACAGTCGAAATTTCCCGTGCGGCAATCGCGCTCCTCGATCTTGTGGACCTGCAGGCCGATGCGCTCGGCGATCCGCTCGACATCATCCAGTTCGAGCGATTCCGTCAATTCATCCGGCAGGCCGGAAAATAGAACGGTGTCGGATGCCGGCCGCCCAAAATAGGTGGCGACCGACTTGAACGCCGTTTTGAAGTTCCGCAACGGAATGGCACCGGTACTTTCCATTGCTATGTTCAGCATCGCTGTGCACCCGGTTGGTTACTGGGACCGGATAGGGGCGAGCAGATCGAAAGGCTTATCGGCGCTTTGATGCGAATCAAGCTCGACATAATTTGCATCCTGGACAGTGGCCGGAACGCCAAACTCCTGGCGGGCATATTCGGTACCCTGATCCATCGGCTTCAGGCCCATCGTTGCCACGAGCTTTCCAGATGCGGCCAGAATCTTGTACTCGGCAAAAAGCGCCGCAAGACGGGCCGTGTCGGAGAGAACGCTGGTGTTGAAGCGTGTGTTCTGCGCATCCAGCACGTCCAGCAGCGACCGCTGCCCGACCCGGAACTGTTCACGGTAAGAGGAAACCAGCTGTGCGTTTGTCTTGGACTGGCGGGAAAGGGCAGCGGCAAGTTCGCCGCGGCTCTTGCGTTCGTTCCAGGCCGACCGGACGGATTCCTCGACTTCGCGATGGGTCTCGTGAAGAACCTCGCGCTGCTCGCTCGCGCGGCGGATCTGCTCCTGCTCGCGGGCGATGTCGATACCGCCGCGATACAGATTCCAGCGAGCAACGACGCGCGCCTGCAGATCATTGGTATTGCCGTAGTCACCGTTTATGTCATCGCCCGTGCTGGCGCTTGCCTCCAGATTGACCTTCGGCAGATAGTTTGCCCGGGCGCCCTGCACACCGGCATCGGCAGCATCGATATCAGCCGATGCCGAAGACATACGCGGGCTGCTCTTGGTCGCAATGAAGATTGCATCATCAAGCGTGCGCGGCAGGAATTTCGCAACGGAGCCGGGAGTTTCCACCTTGGAAATCGCCTCGCCGACAACCTTGAGGAAACGGATCTTCGTCGCCTCGAGTTCCTGATTGGCCTCGATCAACCGCGCACTTGCCGCCTCCAGGCGTTCGTTGCCCTGAAGCCCGTCGGCGTCGGTCAAAGTACCGCCCTTGATGCTATCCTTGATGTCGCCGAGTATCTGCCGGTGAAAACCAAGGTTATCCTTGGCAGCCTGAACAATCTTGGTCTGCAAGATGTATTCCAGATAGCTTTGAACGACCTCAAGCGCCAGGGACTCGGACCTCTCGAGAACCCGAAACGACGCGCCGTCGACGCGCGATGCCTGACGGTTGACTTCGGCACGCCGCGCTCCACCGTCATACAATGTCTGGGTAATGCTCAGACTGACATCGGACGGTGACAGGCTATCGTGATCGGTCGAGAGCCCACCCGACGTCGGGCTCGCCAGCCGGCGTTTGCCGGCGCCGGCTTCCAAATCGATCGATGGCAGGTAAAGCCCCCGCGCCTGACGCAGCTCGAATTCCACGGCTTCGCGATTTTTTGTCGCCTGCAGAATCTGTGGATTGGTTTTCAGCGTCTTATCGATTGCCTGTTTCAGGCTCATCGCCTCTGCAGCACCGCCAAGAACAAAACCAAACGACACAGTTGCCCACAAAACTGCAATCAGCCTGCTTTTCATTTTCATCACGTATCAACTCCCAGCCGTGCATAGAGCCGTTCCGCCCAAGAACAGAGCTCACGAAATTCCAAGAGGAAAATCCCCAAAACGAATATTTATAGTCTCCACCCACTTGCGGGAATTTCGAGTCACATAAATATCTATACTTTTTATTATAAAATCACCGGTCAAAACTGGTTAATATTTATTTCTTCGAGAAAATACCCCGAACAAGAATCCCCGAAATGCCCCGACCTCAGCGCAGTCATACGCCAACTGATTTTTTTTAGCCTGTCCATTTTTGGGCCATTCCATCGCAAAAGAATCTTCCGAACAGATAGTTGCATTTCTGCGACAGAAACCAGTCAATCCCCCGGCAAATAACCACCTGCCAATATTGATTTCCACCACCAAATATCATTGTACACATAAAATCTTGAAAGCGACTCCGCATCGCAATTTAACCTTAACTTCAAAAGAAAACGCGGCCGATAATTCGGCCGCGTCTCTATTCCGGCAAGGTCATTGCCCATTCGTTAGTTAGACGGAATGCGATGTCGAGGTTGTGTTGTGGTCGTCATCGTAGAGAACCTTGACCGTCGATGTATAATCCTGAAGGACCGCCACATCATGCCAGGCGCCGTTATCGTTAACGCTCACCACAGTATCGGCGCCACTAATGGACGTTTTCACATTCGCCAGGGCATCGGCTTCCGTTGCCTCGTGACCGAGCAACGAAGTGAGAAGGCTGGAGACATCCAGTACATCGCCTTCGCTGTCCGTGTAGTCGGCAATGACGTCGGCCAGAGCAATGCCCCTGAACGCATCGGCATCCAGAACAAAGGTGTCCGCCCCGGCGCCGCCCGTCATGCTGTAGTGACCTAGGCCGGCTGCGAGAATGTCATCCCCTGCGGTGCCGAAGGAACCGTCACCGGTGATCGTGTCGAAACCGACCTCGATGAAATGGCCGTTCGAGCCGTTGTCGAGGGTGAATGTACCCTCGGCAAGAACCGACTGGCCATCTTCCTGCCCGTCCACCGATGTTGCACTCAGCGAGATGCTGGCAACATGGTTGTCAGCCAGGCTCGACAGCTCACCCGCATCGCTGATGCCGTTGTTGTTGGCATCAACCCAGATGGAGAGCTTCGAGAAGGCATCGTCGCCGGCATCGATCTTGCCATCGCCATTGCTGTCGAGCGTGGCAAGAGCTGCCACACCGCCGGCATGGTTGCCGCCGGCAAAGCTCGGCGTGAAGACCTCCGAACCATTGTCGATCTTGCCGTTGCCATCGACGTCGTAAGCCAGAATGCCATCCGCGCTGGTCCAGGCGACCTTGTCGGCCTTGCCATCGGCATTGATATCAAAGGTGACGCCATGGTCGATCGACGACAGGGCGAAGCCGTTGTGGTCGAGGTCGAGGATTATGGGATCGGTGCCAACGGGGCTGTTGGAGTTCCCGGTAATCTTCAAATTATAGCTGAATAGGTCATCTCCGGAACTGCCACTGGCGTAGTTTGTCACGATGGCTGTGTAGAAACCGCTGACAGGAGCTGTGAAGGAAATACGAGGGTCACCATGGGGTCCATTGTTAGCATCCGTATCGTCAGCGAAGGCAATGAAACCAGGATCATTGGTGTCAAGTACACTACCGAAGACGGCGGCACTGCTGACCTTGCCCGCAAACAACCACAGGGCGGGGTCGAATGCGTTCTCGGTTCGATCTACATCAAGAGTGACTACAGCGCCCTGGTGAGCATAGAACGTCCAGTAGTTGCTCTTGGCTGGATCGGGGCCATTGAACACTCCCGAATCCGACACCAAGCCGCTAACTATCGCACTTTCACCAAGGACTGTACCCAGCGCATCAGCTTGCGGATTTACCGTCACGGTTGAGGTCACCGTAGTGCTCGTACCTCCATCGCCGTCAGAGACCGTGATGCTCAAGGTACGCGTGAGATTGGGTGTGTCCGAATTGTTGGCATAGGCAAGCCGCTGGACCAAAGCATCCACGGCAGCTGGAGTAGCGAATGCGTTGAAATTGACAACCAAACTTGTCCCATTCGCCCCATTGCTGGAAATCGTACCGATTTGAGCACCGCCAAAAGCAATATTGTTACCAGAAATGGAAATCTGGCCAGCGCTATTAACTTGGCTCAAGAACGACAGCTGATCTTGGCTTGCTCCGCCAGCAGACCAAATCGCCGTTAGTGAACCGCCGGAGAAATTGGCACTATCCACATCGGTCAACGAAACGTCGTTGTCGATTAGCTGAGGACCGGCATTGACCACATTTTCATTAAAGGTCGCATTCCCCAGCCCACTGAGAACCGGCGCGTCGTTGACCGGAGCTACGATGACATTGACGGTCGTGGTTTCTGGAGCCGAGTTGTCCTCGTTGCCATCGTCAAGGATGACACCAAAGGACGCGGCAGTAGTATCCGATCCATTGTGCTGGAAGCTGACCTGACCATCCAGCAGCTGCTGCCCGTTAAACGAAAGAGCAGTGGCGCCGTTGACAAGAACGCCACCATTAAGCGGGTTGGTAACGGTGACGGTCACACCTAAGCCGACATCATCCGGATCACTGAAGCCGAGATCCGCGGTGGTTACGGTGACAGTCGCGCCTTCATTGACTGCCAAGGTACGATCCCCGCTGATCGCCGGCGCATCGTTTACAGGCGATACCGCAACGTTGAACGTGCCAATCGCTGGTACCGAACCATCTTCGTTGCCGTCTTCAACCTTGACGTTGAAGGAAGCCGTGGAACCTTCCGAACCGTCATGGTTGAATTTGATCAAGCCGGCAAACACTTCAGCGGCCGTGAACGACGTCGCCAAGACGCCGCCATTGGTGATCGTACCGTGCGCGAGATTGGAAACCAGGAACGTAACCCCGGCGTTGTTGTCGTCCACATCGATGTAACCGAGCTTGGCAAGCGTAAGCACGACACTACCACCTTCGGCAACAGTTTCCGTCAGGGTACCGGCAAGGACCGGCGCATCATTGATTGCGATCAGATGGATGGTCGCTACCTGCGGCGCGCTGTCGGCGAGGCCGTCGTTGACGATCACCGTGACAGTCCGGTCCAGAGCAACATGCGGGTTATCGCTGTTGTTCAGATAGGCGATGTTCTTCAAGATGGTTTCGTAACGGTTGACCGGCGCAGAGCCGGTAATCTGCATGACACCGGTTGTGGCGTTGTAGGAAACGGTCAGGCCCGCTGCGGCAGCCGTCGCGGTCGCATTGAGCGACAGTGTTTCGGCTGTTGCGTCCTGAATGTTGCCGAGTGTCAGCTTCATTGACTGCAGGTTCGGCGAGTCGACATCTGAGAGATCCGCCTGCCAGGCGAACTGCTGTGGCAACTGTTCGACCGCATTGGTCGTTGTATCGTTGCCCGCAGTCTCCGTGCTCAGATCGATCACCGGAATGTCGTTGGTGCCGGTGATGGTGAGAGCGATCTCCTTAGTGACGCTATCCCCGTCGCCATCGGCAACCGTGTAGGGAATATGCAACACCACAGTCTGGCCAGCCGCAAGGACGTCGAATGCCGTTCCAGGCACGATTGAAACCTTGTGGTTGGCGGTGTCGAAGGTGATGGCTGGCGTACCCAGGGTAATCCCATTCGGAATACCAGTGTAGCTCGGCGTACCGAACGAGAACGCCTTGCCAAATTCGTCGGCCCCGAAATTGAAGTGAACACCCTCAACCAGAGTGACACTCTTGCTCTCGTTTTCGGTTATGACTGCAGTCAGGTCGCTCGCGACAGGAGCCTCGTCGTAGATTGTCGAGCGGATGATGCCGGTGACGGCATCGCCGTCGCCATCGGTAAATTTGACGGTCGCATCGACTACCAGTCTGTCGATGGCAGCGCTGTCCTGAGCGGCGATGTGATCGATATTGCCGTACAGCGTCGTCTTGGCGCTGCTATCGGTGTCCGTCAGCTTGATCTCGATAATCAGCTCATTGCCGGCGAAACCCCGGATGGTGTTGGCATCCAACATGGTGAAGACGACCACGCGGCCTTCCGAAGTGAACTTCGGCGAGCTGTCGGAGCCGTTGGCCAGGTTCAGATTTACATTACCGGCAAGACCGCCACCGATATCGAGCTTGAGAGCGCCGGTGAAGGCTGTCGCGCCGTAACCGTCCGCACCGTAGGTAACTGCAAATGTGCTGTTGTCAGCACCGGTTGCCGCACCAACACCCGCTTCGTAGACGTCGTTGTAACGCAATGTCTGTGTCAGTGTCGGAACGCTGTCTGCAATGTTGATCGTGAACGGCTGATCGACGAAGTCGCCGTCGCCGTCATAGACGCGGGCCACCATGTTGAGGGCCAGGGTGGTATCATTGCCGCCGAAATGATCGATGTTCTGATAGAGCGTGGCCGCAAAGCTCCCGGGATGCAGAACGGCGACGATGAAGACCGGGTTGGCCGCCGTATCGCCCTGCTTGAAGGCAACCAGTTCCTCATCCACCCCATTGGTTGTCCGCACGATATACTGCAGCGGAACGCCGTCGGAGGTGAGACCGGAATTGATAATCGGGACCCCGCCGTTCATGCCGATGCCGACATGGGTGCCCTTATTATCAGCTCCGATATCAATGTTCAGGCTGGCAAACGTTGACGACACCAGCGGCAGGCCTGCTTCAGACAGCGTGCCGGTCTGCGCCGCGCCGATGGCGACCGGAGCCTCGTCGTGGATTGTCGAGCGGATGATGCCGGTGACGGCATCGCCGTCGCCATCGGTAAATTTGACGGTCGCATCGACTACCAGTCTGTCGATGGCAGCGCTGTCCTGAGCGGCGATGTGATCGATATTGCCGTACAGCGTCGTCTTGGCGCTGCTATCGGTGTCCGTCAGCTTGATCTCGATAATCAGCTCATTGCCGGCGAAACCCCGGATGGTGTTGGCATCCAACATGGTGAAGACGACCACGCGGCCTTCCGAAGTGAACTTCGGCGAGCTGTCGGAGCCGTTGGCCAGGTTCAGATTTACATTACCGGCAAGACCGCCACCGATATCGAGCTTGAGAGCGCCGGTGAAGGCTGTCGCGCCGTAACCGTCCGCACCGTAGGTAACTGCAAATGTGCTGTTGTCAGTACCGGTTGCCGCACCAACACCCGTTTCGTAGACGTCGTTGTAACGCAATGTCTGTGTCAGTGTCGGAGTGTCGTCGTCAACATTGACCGTCAACGTGCCGGTCGCAACGTCGCCGTCGCCGTCGGTAACGCGATACTGGAACGAGACCTGAAGGTTATCTTCCGTCCCGAGAGTGTTGTGCTTTACCGCAGCCAGTTGGGTAACCTGATAGGCGCCAGTCGCCGGATCGGTGACCACGACCTTCAAGACACCCACGTAGGCGCCGTTCTGCAGCTGTGTGATCGTCATCGTCTTGTTGTCAGCGGACAGATCGTACCAGAAACCATTAGGCAAGGTCAGGCCGTTGGGTGACCAAAGAACCGAAGCGGTCCCGTCGGCGCCGCCGCTGTGCGACAACACACCGGTCAGTATGGAGCTTTCGGCGTCATCGCCAGCGCCTCCGGGGTTGCCGCCGCTCAATGCGTCATCATCAAGGGCAATCACCGCGTTCGCTACAACCGTCGGCGTATCATCATCGACGTTGATGCTCAGCGTTCCTCTAACCTGGTCACCATCACCATCGGTGACATCGTAGGAGATTGTGAACTGGACATTATCCTCGAAGCCCGGAATCGTGCCCTGCGGATGGTCGATCGGCGCGACCTGCGCGACAGAGTATGCGCCGGTCGCAGTATTGGTGATGGTTGCAGTTACCACCGGCACATAGACTCCGCCCTGCAACTGGGTGATCGTCATGACCGTACCGTCGGTGGAAACCGAGAACCAGAAGCCAGAGGGAAGCGTTAGTCCGGCAGAAGACCAAAGAACGGAAGTCGTGCCATCAGCTCCGCTGTCGTGCGCCAGCGCGCCGGTCAGGGCGGCGCCGTTGATATCATCGCCGTCTCCTCCGGGATTGCCACCCGAAAGAACGTCCTCATCGATCTGCACAAGTGTATTGGCAAAAACACGCGGCCCGTCATCATCGAAGCTGATCTTGTCGCCGATGGTGACGAACTTCTCGACCACGTCGCCATCATGGTCGGTGGCGGTGATGACGGCCGAGATCTTGCCGGCGAGAC
>Ga0247813_10000292_pt1 | contig 55016 bp, 43 predicted proteins | sample UWRJL169409C1_FD_180719 | JGI IMG/M metagenome (GOLD analysis project Ga0247813, IMG submission 180719) | Plant litter microbial communities from Arlington Agricultural Research Station in Wisconsin, United States - UWRJ-L169-409C-1 | ecosystem: Environmental > Terrestrial > Plant litter >... | reverse complement strand
AACACGTGTCAGACTACTGCAAATGTTACTATTGGTCAACCTTCAGTTTTAGCTGCAACAACAGCAAAAACCGATGTACTTTGTAACGGAGGAGCAACCGGAACAGCTTCAGTAAATGTTACTGGAGGAAATGGAAATTATACATACGTATGGTCACCTTCTGGCGGAACAGCCGCAACAGCAACCGGATTAACAGCTGGAAATTATAGTGTATTAATTACAGATGCTGTAGGTTGTAGTTTAAATAAAAACTTTACAATTAATCAACCTTCAATATTAGCCGCTACAACATCTCAAATAAATGCAACTTGTGTTGTTGGCGGGCAAGCTTCTGTTACTCCGTCAGGAGGAACAACTCCTTACACTTATTTATGGTCTAATGGAGAAACAACTCAAACAGTGACAAATTTAGCAGCTGGTAATTATAGCGCTACAATCACAGATGCTAATGGATGTGCAATTACAAAAAACTTTACAATCACTACCATAAATACATTAGTTGCTACTGTATCTCAAACCGATGTTTTATGTAATGGATCAAGCACAGGAACTGCAACTGTAGTACCTTCAGGAGCTCCGGGACCATTTACATATGTTTGGGCTCCAACTGGAGGAAATGCAGCAACTGCATCAGGACTTACAGCAGGAAATTATTCGGTAACGATAACTTCTGCAAATGGATGTTCTATTGTAAAAAACTTTACAATTACAGAACCAACTGCAATAGTTGTTACTCCTTCACAAACAAATATTTCATGTAATGGAGGCGCCAACGGATCAGCTTCAGTAGTTGTAACTGGAGGAACTGGTGCATATACTTATTCATGGGCACCTTCTGGAGGAACTGCTGCAACTGCATCAGGACTTACTGCAGGAACTTATACAGTAACTATTAGTGATGCTAACTTATGTCAGACAACACAAAGTTTCACATTAACAGAACCAGCTGCTTTAGTAGCTACACCATCTCAAACTAATGTTTCTTGTAATGGAGGTTCTAACGGATCTGCAACTGTTTCTGTAACGGGCGGAACCGGAGCTTACACTTATATATGGTCTCCAACTGGAGGAACTGCTGCAACTGCATCAGGACTTGCGGCGGGAACTTATACTGTAACTGTACAAGATGCTAACACCTGTCAAACAACAGCAACTGTTACTATAACAGAACCTGCTATACTTGCAGCAACAACATCACAAGTGAATGTTTCTTGCAGCGGACAAAGTGATGCTTCGGCAACTGTAACTGTAACAGGCGGAACTGGTGCTTATACCTATGCATGGTCGCCTTCTGGCGGAACTGCTGCTACAGCAACCGGATTAAGCGCAGGAAATTATTCTGTACTTATTACTGATGCAAACAGCTGTACTGTAACACAAAATGTAACTATAACCACAACTCCGGATGCTACAGCACCAATTCCTGATGTAACAACTTTGCCAGCTATTAGTAATACTTGTTCTGTTTTATCAGCGCAAATTCCTGTTCCAACAGCTACTGATAACTGTGCGGGAATTATAAATGCTACAACAACTGATCCTTTAAACTACACAGCCGTAGGGAACTATGTAATTAAATGGACTTATGATGACGGAAATGGAAATACTTCAAGTCAAAATCAAAACGTTAATGTAACTGCATCTCCTTTAGATCAGGTTACTTTTGCTAATGCTGATTTTACTTATAACGGAAGTGTACACACCATAGAAGTTGCAAATCTTCCTGCTGGAGCAAGCGTAGTATATGCTACTACTCCATCAACAGGAACACTAAACGGAGCGACTAATGCTGGTATTTATACCGTTACAGCAATAGTTTCACCATCGGTGAGCACGCCTAATTGTTCACCAATTACACTTACTGCACAACTTACTATCAATAAAGCTGCGCAACAGATTACTTTTGGTGCAATTCCTGCAAAAATCCTTGGAGTGAATAATAACTTCAACTTAGAAGCTACTTCTAATTCTGGTTTGCCAATTCGTTACTCTTTCACTTATACTTCTGCCCTGCCGCCTGCAAATGTTTCTGCAACCGGATTAGTAAATTTGTTAAGATCCGGAAGTTTAACAATCGTAGCACATCAGGATGGTAATGAAAATTACTTACCAGCAGCAGATGTTTCGCAGGTTCTGGTAATTAAAAATAATGACATAACAGTATCAAAAATTACAATTGGTACTAAAGTGTTTGAAAATCCGGCAAAAGAAATTAAGTATTTGATGGAATGCGGAGAAAACAATGTAAATGTTGCCTTCACAAATGAAACGGGAGCAACATTCTCACCTTCTGCCAATTTTACGATTACGCCTCCTAAACCGGGAATTTATACGCAAAATGTTACTGTTACTTCGCAAGACGGAACAGCAACTGCTACTTATGTTTTAACGATAGAAAAACCATTTGGTTTCTATGACATTGTACATCAAAAATTCAACAATATATTGCTTATCAATAATAATCCTCAGACTAACGGAGGTTATGAGTTTGTTTCATACCAATGGTTTAAGAATGGGCAATTAGTAGGAACAGGTCAATATTATTCAGCAGGAGATGATTTGGCGAACTCTTTAGATAAGTCTGCAGACTTTAGTGCAAAAATGACGACAAAAGACGGAAAAATACTTCAAACTTGCAGCACCAAAATTTCGACTCAAAAATCGTCAACGGCCAGACTTTATCCTAATCCTATTCAAACAGGACAAGTTATTACTGTTGAAGCAGATTTCCCTGCCGAAGAATTAGAAAACATGCAAATAAGCCTGTATACTGTTTCTGGACAATTGGTCAAAACATTGAAATCATCTACAGTAAAAACTGAAGTTCAGTTACCTGATGCTGAGAGCAATATGTATGTTGTTGTTATCGAAACTCCAAACATCAAGAAAACATTAAAAATAATTGTAAACAAATAAAATCTGTCAGTGCTATTTATGATAGCACTGGCATTAAAAAAAATAAGATGAAAAAATATATACGAAACTATATGACATCACTGTCAATCGTTACGGTACTTTTAGGATCATGCCTAGATAGTTACGGTCAGGATAAAAAGCAGGAATTATCAATAGCTGTTGGAGGTCCATTTTCATTTCTAAAGTATAACAGTACCGGAGATGTCGTGCCTGGAAACGGTATAAATGCCGGAATTCGATATTCCTATTATTTAAACGAAGGTTTAAGTATTGGTGTTGGTGTCGAATATCAAACGTACAGTTCTGATGTAAAATATGGCTTTTTTGGCGCACAGTATAATGCTGTTGATTCAGAAAATGAAGCTTTTCAATTTCGATACAAAGCAACTAACCTACGAGAACAACAAAAATTAGGATACGTAAATATTCCAATTAATATTCAGTTTGAAACTCCGGGGACTACAAAATTATATCTGGCAGCGGGAGCTAAAATAGGTTTTGCTACAAACGGAAGCTACGAAACTACCTATCAGAACCTTACTACAAGCGGTTATTATCCGCAATATAATGTAGAATTATTTAGTCCTGCTTTTGCGGGGTTTGAAAGCCAAAACAATCTAAAAACAAGTAAACAGGATCTTGATACAGATGTATCGTATGCTGTGACTTTTGAAACTGGTTTAAAACAAAAAATAGGCGATCGCAGTGCTTTTTATATCGGCCTTTATTTAGATTACGGATTAAATAATATCTACGATAATAAAGAAAATAAAAATCTGGTTCAGTACAATCCAGCATTGCCTGTACAGCTGCAATATAACAGTTTGCTGAATTCTTCGAACACAAACGATATCAGATTGGTTTCTTACGGACTGAAACTAAGATATGCCATCCGATAAGATTTAATTTCAAAATAGTTTCTTTTAAAAACAAAATCCATTCGTTACGGCGAATGGATTTTTTTTATTCAATTTTAACTGCTTTAATCTCTATTTTGTTGTACTGAGCAATCGATTTTGGTTTGTTCCAATATTCTATAATAGTCTTGATCACGTGCTTAAATTTAGCATAATCAAAAGGTTTCACAAAATAACTGTGAGTGGGCAGCGAATAAGGATCGATGACAAAACTTTGTTCAAACAATGTAGTAAAAAACAAGTACGGACAATTGAATATCGTACCTACTCCATTATTATCGGGATTTATATCCATCACTTTATAATTCATCACATTCAGCAAAACAATATCAGAGAAAACCAAAAAAGGTTTAATCTCATGACGAAGCATATAATTACAAGCCGTTTCGGCAGTATTAAAATATATAATTGGGTTGGCGTAGTTTAGTTCGCTAAAAACCTCGATAAATAATTTTCGGTCTTCCTGTTTATTTTCTATTACTACTATGGGTCCTTTTTTATTCATAACAATACGTTTAAATTTTGATCTGCAAGTGTGCCATTTCCTGCAATTAATTCTATTCAAATGTTTTAAATTTTGAGCAAAAATTCCTTACAAAATCTTCCATTCTCCTTATATAATTTTCATTTAAAGTACAATCACTAAGAAATTCTTTTACTAATAGCTAAAATGCTGTTAATTATATAATTACTACTACAAATTTTATAAGTAAATACAGGCACTTCATAACTAATTTTGAGTCAGACATTTAATTCACTTAAAGTCATCTTATATATCTAATAATTTAACCTCAAATAGTTATGAATAGTTCAGACCACAAAACAGGCGAAACTTTTGGAAGTTATATCAAGGACAATCGCATTATGCAACAGCAAGATCCTATTCCTTTTGAATCTGAGAAAACAGAAAATGATATCTATAATGTAAGTCACAATAACGATGAAAGTTATGTTGACGAATATCAAAAAAAAATGGATGAGGAAGGAGACTATATTGACGATCCAATTTTAAATCAGGATGAAGATACAGATGATTTGGATGATGATTTTTCGAATGCTCTTGAAAGAGAAAACGAAGACGACGATTATTTTGAAGATGAGGATTCCGATGAAGATGATGAAGATCTCGACGAAAATGATTTAGATGATGATCTTATAGAAAAATATGACGAAAATGATCGTGATCAGGACAGTTTTACCACAGACAATGTAAAACAAGACGAGCTCGATCAGGAATACGACATCGATCAGGATCTCGAAGAAAAAGATCCCGTAAATAATCCCAGAGAGTTTTAGTAAAGCTTTATTCAAATAAACCATTCTGCATGAATGGTTTATTTTCTTTCTCATAAATAAAATCATCTTATCATGGATATTTATACTTTTTTTCAATTAATAATCGTTACAATCGCAGCCACATCGGCCATGACTTTATTTAGCTATATTGTATCAGCGACTTTTCGGGAATTGTACAAAGAGCCTGTTTTATTAACGTTCATGTTAAGCAAACTCCATCTTGAGTTATCAAATAATGTAAAAGAAACGTTAGCGTGGTTATTGCATTATTTTATAGGTTTTCTTTTTGTTCTGTCCTATTATTTTTTATGGATCAACAATATTGTACCCATTTCTTTTCTAACAGCCTTTTTACTGGGCTTTGTTAGCGGAATCATTGGAATTATTGGCTGGATCATTATGTTTAAAATGAGCGATCATAAACCTAAGATCGATTTTAAAGGTTACTATTTTCAGTTGCTTCTGGCTCATATCATTTTTGGTCTGGTTGCAACAGGCATTTACACCCTTTCATTAACTGTTTTAATCTTAACAAACGCACATGTCACTGTCTAAATACAATCAAAAAAGAGATTTTAAACAAACTCAGGAACCAAAAGGCAAAATCGAAAAATCAGCAAGCAAACTAGTCTTTGTGGTACAAAAACATGCCGCTTCGCACCTGCATTATGATTTTAGGTTAGAAATGGATGGCGTTCTTAAAAGCTGGGCCGTTCCTAAAGGTCCGTCTATGAATCCTGATGATAAACGTTTGGCGATGATGGTCGAAGATCATCCGTACAGCTACAAAGATTTTGAAGGCACAATACCAACAGGAAATTACGGTGCCGGAAATGTTATTGTTTGGGACAACGGTACTTATACTCCGGACGAGCCTACAGAAAATGCAGAAAAAACCTTACTGGCAGATCTTAAAAAAGGACATTTGAGTTTTATTTTAAAAGGAAAAAAATTAAAAGGAGAATTCTCATTGATCAAACTAAAAGGCAAACAGGAAAATGCCTGGCTGTTAATCAAAAAACAAGATCCACATGCAACAGAAAGTGACGTATTAAATGAAAATAAATCAGTTATCAGTGAAAGGACTTTGGAAGAATTAGAGAAAAATTCTAAAAAGATGGATGAAAAAACCAGTAAAAAAAAGGCTTCAAAAAATAATCCTGCATCAGCCGAACAACCTGCCGTTTTTATCAAACCCATGTTAGCCAATACCAAAGAAAAAGCATTTGATAATGCGGATTGGGTTTTTGAAAACAAATATGATGGTTACAGGGCTGTTGCTGTAATTAATCCGACTGATGTACAATTATTTAGCCGAAATGAATTATCTTTTAATGCTAGTTTTAAGCCTATTGCAGATGAATTGCAAAAAATAGATCATATTGCTGTTTTAGACGGCGAAATTGTAGTAGAAGACGAAAAGGGAAAAGCGAATTTTCAGCTGCTTCAAAACTATCTTAAAACAGGTTTTGGAACTTTAAAATATTATGTTTTTGATCTTCTTAATTTAGACGGAAATCTCATCACTGATTTATCATTGCTGGAAAGAAAGGAATTGCTAAAAATTCTATTCAATAAATACGACTTTACAAATATTTTTTATTCGGAACATACCGTAGAAAAAGGTTTGAACCAATTCGATCTTTCGATAAAAAACAAAGGCGAAGGTATTATTGCCAAAAAAGCCGATAGTACTTATATCCCAAGTAAAAGAAGCAGCGACTGGCTCAAAATTAAAATTTCTAATGAAGAAGAAGCTATTATTATTGGAATTACAGAACCCAAAAAATCCAGAAAATATTTCGGGGCCATTTTACTTGGCCAATATTACGGCAAAAGACTTCAGTTTATAGGAAAGTGCGGAACCGGTTTTACAGATTCTACCTTAAAAGAACTGTATACAAAGCTGAAACCTCATTTTGTAAATGAATCTCCGCTTAACGAAAAAATTGCGCTTAGGGATGAAATTCAATGGGTAAAACCAAAGCTGGTTTGTCAGGTTAAATTTTCAGAATGGACAAATGATAAACATTTAAGACATCCTGTATATCTGGGTTTAAGAATTGATAAAAAAGCTACTGAAGTTTTTGTTCCTTCAAACACTAAATCAAATATTGAATTAGCTGCTAAACCCGATAAAAAAATACAGGATAAAAAAACAAAAGCAGACACAATGAAAGAAAATCCAACTCCAACCACAGAAAACGATTACGACTTAAAAATAGGAAAAACTACCTTGCATCTCACCAATCAAAACAAAGTTTATTTTCCTGAAGATAGTATTACCAAAGGAGAAATCGTGCAATATTATAATGAGGTGGCCGATTTCATACTTCCTTATCTGAAAGATCGTCCGCAATCTATGAATCGTTTTCCTAACGGAATCAATGCGCCCGGATTTTATCAAAAAGATGTGGACGTTGATAAAGTTCCTTCCTGGCTCAAAACCAAAAAAATCTTTTCAGAATCAAATGAAGAATACCTTAATTATTTGATTTGTAATGATAAGGCGACTTTACTTTATATGGCCAATTTAGGATGTATCGAAATGAATCCGTGGAATTCGACTATCAAACACGTCGAAAATCCCGACTGGCTTGTTATTGATATTGATCCCGAAAAAGATGATTTTGAAGAAGTGGTGAAAACCGCTTTAACCGTAAAAGAAGTTCTCGACGAACTCGAAACCGAATGTTACTGCAAAACTTCAGGAGCAACAGGTTTACACGTTTATATTCCGCTGGGCGCGCAATATGATTATGATTCGATTAAAATTTTTGGCGAATTACTGGCCATTGAAATCCATTCGCGTTTGCCCAAAACAACTTCTTTAGAACGAAGTATCAAAAAAAGAAACCATAAAATATACATCGATTACCTACAAAACCGACGTGGACAAACTCTGGCATCGCCATATTCTGTAAGGCCTAAGCCCGGAGCAACAGTTTCAACACCATTAGAATGGAACGAAGTAAATCTGAAACTGCATCCGTCGCAATTTACCATCAAAAATGTACTGAAACGTTTTGAGAAAAAAGGAGATTTATGGCAGCCCGTTTTAGGAAAAGGTGCCAATATCAAAAAGATATTACACAAGCTGGAAAACAAAAATCCTCATTAAGAGGATTTCTTTTTTTCCAGACTTGCTTTTAGCATCGCCATCAAATCGTCGCTTTGTTTGTGAACGACTTTTAATTTTGGTGCAGCTTGTTTTTTGCCTTTCGCTTTGTTCTTGATAATTTGCAAAAGTTTAGCCGTATATTCGTCTTTATAAGCACTTATGTCGAATTTCTCTGTCAGCTGATCGATCAGTTTTTCGGCCATATCCATTTCTTTCGTCGCTTTTTTAGATGCGGCAGGCAGTTTTAATTCTGCTGTGTCTCTTATTTCCTGCTCAAAACGAATTCGGTTTAAAAGAATCACATTTTTATATGGTTTTAAAATCGCCAGACTTTCCTTATTACGCAAAACAAAACTCGTTACCCCAACTTTACCGGATGCTTCAAGCGCATCTCTGAGTAAAGCGTAAGCATTCATCGCGCCTTTGTCAGGCTCAAGATAATAGGGCTGTTCGTAGTAAATGCTATTAATTTCTTTTTCTAAAGCAAAACTCTGAATGTTGATTGTTTTGGTTTTCTCAGCATCAGCAGCTTCAAAATCAGCATCTTCAAGAATAACATATTTGTCATCTATTTTATACCCTTTTACAATATTGGCGTAGGCCACTTCTTTGCCGGTATTTTCATTTACCCTTTTGAATTTGATGTTGGCATGATCTTTTTCATCCAGCATATCCATGTCAATACTGCTTTCCTGCACAGCAGAAAATATCTTAATGGGAATATTAATTAACCCAAAACTAATCGATCCTGTCCAGATTGCTCTCATAACCTTAGTTTATAAAGTTGAATTTCCTTCGACCCATTTCAGGGCTTTATTAAAAGCTAGTTTTTTAAAACCTCGTAATTCACCCGTACTATTAAAAGTGAATTTGTCATTAAAGTTCATTTCCTCCGAGTCTGAAACAATAGCGACTCTATTCCAGTTCTCAAACTGCTGTAATCCCAAAACAGCATCCTGAAACCAAACATTTTCAGTAAAATTCGGCACATCTGTATCCAGTGCAAATAAAAAATTAATTTCATTGGATTCTTTTGACAATCCTTCTAATTCAGGCAGCACAACACTTTTAAAATCAGCTGTTGTTACCTGACCCAAAGCTCTAAAAGCAATTAAATTTTTGGCTGTTTCTATTTTGTGTATCATAATGATTATGGTTTGAATTGATGTTCTAATAATTTATATTTCAGAGGATTAAAATTAATTCAGAACACATCAGAAAATTTTACACGATTATAGGTAGAGATTACAAAACTTCAATAGTTATTTAAAGAATAGTAAGCGATTAAAGGATTGTTTTTACGCAGATCTTACAGATTATTGAAGATTTAATTCAGAGAATAATCTGCGTATATCAGCTTAGATCTTTTTAAATCTGCGTGAAAAAATTTATTATAGATCGATTTGCGAACAGCTAATCGGCAATAGTGTTTAATTTATTCATAATTGAGGCACATTTGCCTTTTTTTGATTCAGTAATTCCTTAATACGAAGGACGTTCCCAAGAGTATCCTTTTGAAGTTCCATTTTGTTTCCCTCAAATTTTTGATAGTTAAAACCTTCTTTTTCTGCATTAGATTCCAGAATTTCAAGTGATACTAATTTTCCCGGAATAATCGCGCCAATCCAGTTAGGATCTGCCTTTTGATGCCATGTAATCCATACTAACTTTTCACCTTCTTGAAGTTTTAATTCGTTCGATTTCAATCGTTCTACTATTTTTTGATTTCCGTAGAGCAATGATGTGGTATGCTTTTTATTGTTGATTGAAGAATTGATTACCTGCAAACCAGAAACTTTATCCAGCATTGCATCCGGTAATGAAGCCTCTATATTCAAAGCGTTTTCATTTGTTTTATCTGAACAGGAAAAAAGAAAAAAGAAAGTAAGAATTCCTGTAAAATAGAATATCGTTTTCATATTTATTGACGTATTGGAAGTGTGAATACATAATCGTTTTTTTCCATAGGCTTGTGGCAATTCATACATTCGATTACAAAATCGGCCCTTTTACCATACGGAATCAATTCCGGAGTTTTGAATCGTGAAAATCCCCAGCCATTTGTTTTTTTATATTTGATGTGATCCTTAGCCATAAATTCGACTTGTTTAAAAGCGCCCTGAGAAATATTCCCATTCTCATCCTCAATTTCATCATAAGCCGCTTTTGCCAAAATAGAACCGTCCGGCCACGGGTTAACTTTCTTGTCTTTAATTGCTTTTATGGCAATATCATTTCCGTAGATAATTCGCATTGTTCCGTTATCGAGACGTTGCGTTGTACTTACAACAGCCCAGTTTTTATAATCAGCTATGTACGCAATCCCGTTTGGTGTCTTTGGTATTTTAACTGAATTTTCAGCCTTTTTCAATTCTTCAGTCTGATTGTTTAATGCTTTTATTTTCGCAGCATCCTGAGGTTTATTGTTTACTCTTAAGCCCCATATATAATTTTCAAGTACTTTGAGATCTTTTTGGGATAATTTTGCCTGCGGATGTGCCAATGTATAACTCTGCAAAGGCATTGCTCCCTGAGAAACCTGATTGACAGATTCCCACAGTTTTGCCTTTTGATCTGCCGGTGATAGTTGATCCCATTCAGAAAAATTGAGTCCGCTCCTGCCCTCTTTTATATGTTGGGCAACAAACCACGACACGGGAACGATTTTATCATACCAACTTAAATTGGTTTCGTTCGAATGACAATCATAGCAGGAATTTCTTAAAATAGTCTGCACTTCATGAGGTACTTTTACATTTCCCGTAACCGGTGGATTTGTAATTACAGGACGTATAAATTGTATGCCTGCAAAAATCAAAAACACAATTAGTAACAAAATCACGATGACCTTTTTTTTGTATGTTTTTTGCTTTTTCATTTTGGATGTTTTTCTATTTAATAACGAATCTGGAACTCAGTTTAAAACTGTAAAAATCAAAATCAGGGAAACAAAAACGCTCTCATTTTGAAATTTCATACGGCAAATAAAGCGCCGAAACCTCAATAAAATCAAAGGAAATAGCGCGAAAGGGAAAAAATGAACTTAAAAGCGAATAAATAGAATTGAATAGAATATGGCTTTCTGCCGACAATATTTATTCAAAGATAAAACTGATTTAAAACCGTATCTAAATTTATTCCGATTAGATAGCACTATGTTTTTAATAATAAAAAGACCTTCTTTAATTCAACAAAAATAGGGTTACTGTGTTTTAAAAATAATTACATCCAACCGATTATTATAATTAAATTTGGCTCATCAATTTCAATATTCTTATGAAGAAAGACAAGCTTTATCTTTTTACTTTTTTATCATTACTTGTTGTCGTATACATTTGCGGATACTTTAGCATGAATTATTTGGTAGGTTTAAGTACGGAACAATTTCTAAAAATTCAGATTGAATCCAGTAAAAGAGAAGCCAAAGAAATGGCCAACCTGATTTCTTTACAAGCGCAACAAAATACTGATAGAAAGGTAATCATTAATAACGTACAAAAGAGCATCGAAAAGACCGACACTCAAACGGGTTTTATCTGTATGTTTGATAAAACCGGAAAAGAAATTTGCCACCCTAATCCGGAAAAAATTGGCCGAATGACAGGTCCTGACGAATCGTATATTTCGACAACACATAATGAAGTAAATCCTGAAGATTTTTATTCGTATCTAAAAAATAAAACCGAAGGCGGTGGCATCAGAAACTATAACAATCCCAAAAAAGATGCTGAAATTATCTACCTCTATCCCGTTAAAAATACCGATTGGATTATCGCTTCGCACGCCAATCTTCAAAGTATCAATAAACAGGTACAGGATTTAAAATTCTATTTTATTCTCGTTTATATCAGCACCGGCGCTTTGATTGTTTTGCTTTCTTTTTTTATGATCCGTCTTTTTGGAAGCCGATACGAAAGAAAACTGGAGCAGAAAAATGAAAATCTTTTTAATGAAGTCTTAAACCTATCGAAACTCAATTATGATTTAACCAGTTACAAATCAAAACTAGAATCGAATGAGCAATTAAAGGTTCACGATATTTCTGGTTCTACTGCGAATAAAAAGAGGATTTTAACCCATCTGAAAAACGAAATCGTTCCGCTCGAAATAGAACAAATCGCCTATATTTATATGGAGAATACGATCACTTACGTGAAAGATGTAAACGGAAAAATCTCTACAAGTAACAGCAGCCTCGAAGAAATTTACAGCGAACTGGACAATGCCACTTTTTTTAGAGCCAACAGACAATTTATCCTGGCTATAAAATCGATAGATAAAATTTTGAAATATGGCAATAACCAACTCAAAATTGAAGTTGTTCCAAAGTCTCCAATCGATGTTATCATTAGCAAAAACAAAGCCGCGGAATTTAAAGCATGGCTGAACAAATAATAAAATGGAATATTTAAAATCAAATTGAACAAATATTTTACATAAAACAAAGCCCCGATGAATATCTAAAACTTATATGTCGCTCCGATGGAGCTTTATTTCTAAATCAATATCAAATAGCTATAAATATATCGCTCCAATGGAGCTTTTTTTATAAAGGAATTTTATAATGCTCCCGTTTTTGTTCCATCGGAACACCTCGTCGGTAGCTCAATAAATATGGATTTTTTTTACGTTCTGTAGGAACGTTTGATTTACAAATAATAATAAAAACATATACAAATACATACACGATTTCTACCGATGAGATGTTCCGATGAAACAAATTGTTGTTGACGATACATTGTTTTGGGTTAACTATTTCTGATGTTTGAGCCAGTGTCAAATCGAGAATCTTACTATTTACCAACATTAAATTAAAAATCAGTAATCGTTAATCTTCAATCTAAAAATCTCTTAACTTAATAACATTTACCTGTAGAGACGACATATTGATAGAAAATTAACACACACAACAAGGAGACCAAGCGGGGACGAAATATAAAATTCCGGAAATCAAAAAGAGGAAGATTTCAAAAAAATCATAATCACTTTCTAGTCCCAGAGGGACGACATATTTATAGAAAAATTATACCACACAACAAAAAGCTCCAGCGGGGCGAAATATAAAATTCCGGAAATCAAAAAAAGGAAGATTTCAAAAAAATCATAATCATTTTCTAGTCCCAGAGAGACGACATATTTATAGAAAAATTAAAACACACAACAAAAAGCCCCAGCGGAGCGAAATATAAAATTCAGGAAATCAAAAAGGGGAAGATTTCAAAAAAATCATAATCATTTTCTAGTCCACAGATTAAAGGATTAAAATGATTTTTTCATGCAGATCTGGCAGATTTTATTTAAATAATTATCTGCGAATATCTGCTTATATCTTTTTAAAATCTGCGTGAAAAACTTTTTAAACGCATCGCTTTGCGACCATTCTATGCGGTAATATTTCAAATGAAATGACTTTTAAGCGACCCTAAAAGCTATGTTGCTATGTGTTTAAATAATAGCCAAAGATTTAATTTTTTTTTCTCGCCGATCTGGCAGATTAAACAGATTTAAAAAATCATTTTAATCCTTTAATCTGTGGCAATATTAAAAAACTTATAGCTACTTTTTCCTACCATAAAGCAAAAGCCTCTTAAACGAATAAATCGCCGGAAGTTTCGGGAAATGCTCCGCAATCCTCTCTTTATAAGTTGTAATAAAAAGCGCTTTCTGTTCCCCCTCCAAACGTTCTATATACGGAATCAAAGCCGAACCCGATATAAAATTATAAAGCGTTTCATGATCGTTCGCAATTATGGGATATACTTTTTGCAGGATCTGAAGATCTTCAAGCCCGCCATCAAACAGAATTTGGGCATATTCGTCGATACTTAAAACTGGGGAATCTCTTTTGTAGTCTTTCAAATACGATTTAAAAGGTTCTTCATCTACCAATTCGGCAAGAATTTCATTGAGTTTATTTTCCGGCTGAACCGGCATTTGTACGGCAAATTGTCCTTTTGAGTTTAAAAGTTGTATCAATTCCGGGAACAAAGTTGCATGATCATTTGACCATTGCAAAGCCGCATTACTAAAAATCAAATCCCATTTTTCGCCCGAAGCTAAAGTTTCTTCCGTGGTTGATTTTCTAAAATGCAAACGATCTGTTGCTAGAACTTTAGATTTTTCCAGCATTTCTGCCGAAGAATCTACGCCCAAAAAATCGGCTTCTTTGAATTTATCGGCCAAAATCGCCGTTTGTTCTCCCGTGCCACAGCCCAAATCAATGGCTTTCATTCCGCTTACAGGTTCAATAAATTCAGCCAGATCATAAAAAGGCTGATAACGAATATTTTTAAACTTATTATAGATTTCCGGATTCCAGGGCATTTTATCTCACTTTAAAATTTCATTCGATCCCGAAAAATTCGCAATCAAAGTAAAATTGGGTTACTAAAAACTAAGATACAAAATTGTTATGGGTTTTATGAGGAGCCTGATCCAGCTCGCCAAGTTTTGGTACTATATCTTTTATTTTTCTAAAGAAAGAAGAAATAATAAAGCTTCTCCCAAAACTAATTCTCAATGTAAAGATAGCGCGATTTGCAATCATGGGTGTGCGATACTTTTAAAACGGGCTGAAAGCCCAAAAAGCAATAGCGTAGTGCAACGCACTACGAATGAAATCAAAAGTGGAAATTGCCCTGAAAGGGGAAAAGAAAATTGAGCATAAAGGAAAAAGGTGTTTCCAGAAGAGCATCATGTAAAATATGGGTAAACGTGCTTTTTAAAATTAGGCTTCCGCCCTTACAGGGCTTAAAATTATAATCGTTTTTTATTCATAGTGCTTCGCACCATGCTATCGCTAATGCTCTTTCAGAGCCATAGGTTTCGAACACTTATAATTTGCAATCCGTGCCTGTTCTTTGACAAGGATAATCCACTAAAATTTATTGTAAACAATTATACCATTAAATAAAAAACCAACCACCAAGTATAAATACCTGTTTTACAAAACCTTCATAAAAAAAAAAAACGATACACCTTTCAGCATATCATCTTTCTTAATTAAATAAATTGTAAACTCTTAAACCGGCAAAATAATATGAAACTCCGCGCCAATATTTTCTTCAGCTTTTGAGAAGATGATGCCTTTGTGGTTTTCTACGATTTTTTTGCCAATGGCAAGACCAATTCCGGTTCCCGTGTAAACTTCGTTGTTGTGTAATCGTTGAAAGATGGTAAAAATTTTATTCTCGTATTGTTTGTTAAAACCTATGCCGTTATCTTTTATGATAATTTCGCAGTAGGTTAAAAGAGGATCCAATGTTGGATATTTTTTAACCTGACCGGCAGTCATTTTATGCGAACTGATTTCGACTTTAGAGCTCGAACCATCGTTTTTATAAAACTTAAATGCATTACTTATTAAATTATAAAAAAGCTGGTTCATCTGTAACGGAATCGCGTTAATAACAGGCAATTGCCCTATTATTATTTCAACATCACGCTCTTCGATCATTAACTCAAAATCACCCAAAATATCAGCTATAATAACATTTAGATTGGTTACTGCAAATAATCTGTCAGGATTGTTAAGATAAGAATAAGCCAGTAGATCCTTAATCAGCGTATTCATTCTTATCGAGGATTTGCTGATTTTTTCAACTAAAGTAAGTGCTTCAGCAGAAAAATCTTCATTCATTTCCATTAATCGGCTGACGAACATTAATATTTTACGTAAAGGTTCCTGCAAATCATGACTTGCCACATACGCATATTCCTGTAACTGTACATTGGCACCGTGCAGATTCTTGACGGAACTTTCAAGTTCTTTATTGGCTGCTACTAAATCAGTAGTACGTTCTTCTACTTTTGCTTCGAAACCGCTCGATAATACCTGCAATCTTTTTTCTATAATTCTTCGTTCTGTAATGTCTTCGATCGCCAGTAAAATCAGTTGTTCTTTGCTCGTTTCATTCGTGACTTGTCTGGCATTTAGCAGCATTACACTTTCGCCGTAAGGTAAAAGATTTACCGATATTTGATAATCATCAAGCTGTGTTTTTTCGGGCAATACTTTTTCAAGCATAGCTCGCATGGGAATATTATCAAAAAGATGATTTTGTATTTCGTAAATCAGTTTTCCGGTGGCTTCTTCTTTGGTAATATTGTATTTTTTTGAGAATGCCCTGTTGATATTTTTTATTCTTAAATTAGTATCTAACACCACTATAGGTTCTCTAAGCGTTGCTACAATGGCCTCAGTATAATTTTTAGATATATTTATTTGTTGTTGTTTATTTAGTAGTTCCTGATTGATCTGTAAAAGCTCTTCGTTACTGGATTGCAATTCTTCTTTAGAAGTTTCCAGCTCTTCATTGAGACTTTGCAGTTCTTCGCTCCCACTCAACAATTCCTCATTGGCGCTTTGCAGCTCTTCATTTGATGCTTCCTGCTCTTCGCTAATAGCATTTACATCATCGTGTATTTTGGCTAATTCTTTCTCAAGTTGTGCAATCCTTCTTAAATTAGTGTTTGCGCGTATTTCTTCTGCCGTAAACTGATTCGAAAGCACATCGTCTTTTCGTAGTACGGTTTTATAGAACAAAACCAAAAAGTAAGGTTCTGAAGTATCTTCTAATGGCTGAATTTCGATAGAAACTTCGCTAATAATCCCTTTATTTTTAACCTGAATTCCTTCTTTTTTTACCAGAGCTCCGGTTTCTTTGGCTTTATGCCAGGTATTTCGAAGTTCAAAAGCCAGACCTTCGCGGGTCATTTTCAGTAAATTAAACGTCGGTTTTCCGGTCGAAAGTTCAATAAATTCGGCTATAGAAGCGTTAATATGAACAATATCCATTTGCTCATTTACAATAACGCTGGCCGGAGTATATTTAGAAATCAATAAAGCTTCGGCGCTTTTTCTAAAGTCTTCTTTGGTGATTTCTTTTCTTTGAATGTCAGTTTTTGAAGTTTTTAATTTATCATTTGATCCCATTCCGGAATGCACAAATCGGCCTGAAACCTGTTTACGGGTATAAATTTTTCCTGCTTTTTCAAAAGGCTGAAAAAGTTCTGCTGCAGGAACAGCTGTTTCTGACTTTCCTAAAAGCAAAAATCCGTTTTCTTTTAAGGCGTAATGAAAAGTAGTGAGCGATTTTTTCTGCAAAAACGAATCCATGTAAATGAAAACATTTCTACAGGTAATAAGATCCATTTTGGCAAAAGGCGGATCTGTTAAAAAATTATGTACTGCGAAAATGCATAAATCCCTTATTTGTCTTTTAATTTTATAACCATTTGTATTGGATGTAAAATATTTAGTCAGAATGGTTTCAGAAACATTTCGCATTTGAGATTTTCTGTAAAACCCAATTCGCGCTTTGGCTATAGCCACTTCTGAAATATCCGAAGCAAAAATCTGAATTTCTTTTCCTTCCAGATTTTCACCTAAAAACTCATGAAGTGCAATTGCTAAAGTATAAGCTTCTTCGCCGGTAGAACATCCTGCAATCCAGATACGTATGGCATTTCCTTCGGTTACTCTGTTTGTTAATAAGGGAAAAACTCTTTCTCTCATTATCTGAAATATCTTGGTATCTCTAAAAAATTCAGTCACAGGAATCAATAAATCGTTGAACAAATCTTCAGGGGCCATTTTATCTCCCTGAAGTACTTTTAGATAATCTCTTAAACTCACAATTTTGCTCAAAGCCATTCTTCTGGCAATGCGTCGGCGTATGGTGGTTTGTTTATAATAGGTAAAATCTACTCCGCTATGATGACGTAAAATTTTAATAATTTCCTGAAATATCGCTTCGTTATTGGGGTCATTTTCTTCGCTAACTTGATCCCTTAAACTTGTAAGTTCGATGAGTTTCTCAACAATTTGGCGTGGTGATAACACATAATCTACCACTCCTGCATTAATAGCGTTTTGTGGCATTTCGTTATTAGCAGCTTCAATATCCTGAGCAAAAGTAATCCCGCCGTGTTTTTTGATGGCTTTAAGTCCAATTGTACCATCAGAACCGTTTCCTGAAAGCAGTACGCCATAGGCAAGATCCAAATGAACTTCGGCCAATGAATTGAAGAAAATATCGATAGCCTGATTTTTGGTGTCTTTTATTCTGGGACTTAACTTTAAAACACCATCAAAAGAAGTAAGTAATTTATTTTCCGGAATAACATATATATTATTGGGAGCCAGATGAATATCATCAGTAATTTCGTTTATTGGAATTTTGGCTACACGCGAAAGCAATTCTGTAAGCATACTATCATGCAATGGGTGCAAATGCTGCACAATGACATAAGCCATTTCGGAATCTGCAGGAATCGCTTCTATAAGCTGTTTAAACGCCTCCAGTCCTCCTGCTGAAGCGCCAATACCAACTATGGGAAAATCCTGGCGGGTAGCTTTGGGCAAATTGTTCTTTTGCATATGCATGATTTCATTCTTTAAAAATTTAATTAATTATAAATCAATGCATACTAGTAAAATTGCATATTTTTTTTAACTAAACTGTGATGACAAAAGATTCAATTCTGACATCTGATAATTTTACCTCCCAATCTATTTCGATGACCTTTTTTAATAATTTCTTTAAATCACTAAAAGCAATAGGTTTTACAACATAAGCGTTTGCCCCTAAACCGAAAGTATTCTTAACACCATCTATAGTAGCAGAGGTAGAATAAATTGCGATTATCGGAATATTCTTAAATTTTTCATCTTCCCTAATTTGCTGTAAGGTCTCAAAACCTGACAAAATAGGCATATTAAGATCTAAAAAAATAATGTCCGGAATAGCCAAATTAGTATCATAAAGACGATCCAGAAGTTCTACACCATTTTTACAAAATTCGACCGGATACTCAAGATCAAGATCTTCGAGAGCTTCTGCAAAAAAATCTCTGTCGTCTTCATCATCGTCAGTAAGTAAAACCTTTATATTTTTTGCATTCATGATTGGGTCGCGTTAGATTCAAATGTACGCTTAAATAAAATCGGAATGGATAATTCATACTGATTTCCTTAACATTTTATCAATAAAATTGTTTATATGTTTAAAAAATATTAATCAAAACACTTAAATCATTGATAATAATGATATTACTTTACATATAGAATCTTTTTAATTATTCTTGAATAAATAGTCTTTTAGCTACATAAATATTGCATTTTTATTTTTAAAATAAAAAGTATAATATTCCTCGAATTTTAGCGGCAGCTGGAAATGAAATTAATGATTTATTTTTGTGTCAAAAATGTGGATAATACATACTAAAAAATGAAAGAAACACTAACAACGGTTTATTTTTACATCCCTAAACAAGTTACACTTTTGGATTTAAGCGGCGTTGTCGAAGTATTTCAGGAAGCGATAGGTTTAGGACTTCAGTATCAGTTGAAATATATTAGCAGTCAATCATCTGTAATTTGTTCTTCGGGATTAGAATTGGCAGCACTCACCCATTTTTCTAAAACGAATCCAAAGGAAAATGATATTGTTGTTATTTCCGGAAGCAGCACGCATCAAATCGATCTGAATGCCGAAGATGCTTCGTTTTTTGAATGGCTTCAGAAAGTAAACAAAAATGAAACCACCATTTGCAGCATTTGTTCCGGCGCTTTTCTTTTGGCGAAAGCCGGACTTTTAGACCACAAAGAATGTACGACGCACTGGAAACTTGTGGATAAACTCAAAAAAGATTTTCCGCTTGCCCAAACACAAAGCAATACTTTATTTACCCAGTCCGGAACTATTTATACCAGCGCCGGAATCATAACTGGAATCGATCTGGCACTGCATATTATCGAACAACGACACGACAAAGAAACTGCAGCAACAATTGCCAAAGAATTGGTCGTGTATAAAAGAAGACACGGAAACGACGAACAGGAAAGTGTTTATCTGCAAAACCGAAATCATCGTGACGAAAAAATTCACATCATTCAGGATTGGATTATTTCAAACCTTGATAAAACAGCTACAATTGATTTTCTTGCCGAATTGGTTCACATTGGCCCGAGAAATCTAACCCGAATTTTCAAGAAACAAACCGGAATTACCATCGCCGAATATCGAACGAAACTTAGAATCGAAAAGGCAAAAAGTCTGCTCACGAATGCTGATTATAAAATAGAACATATTGCACATTTGTGCGGTTATAAAACCTCGAAACAATTGCGTGTCGTACTCGAATCTCATCTTGATACTTTGCCTTCAGCAATAAAAAATAAGTTGTCTTAAAACGACTATCGTTTGTCCTTTTTTGATCTTTAACAGAAAGTTAAATTTGTATCTAATAATCTAATTGATAAAAAGATGAAGCTTAGAGACCAAAATACAGCCCTTATTTTAATTGATGTTCAGAAAGGTTTTAATGAAGAAAATTATTGGGGCGGAAACCGCAATAACAAAGATGCCGAAACAAAAATGGCTCAGATTCTCGAACAATGGCGAACGCTTCAATTACCCGTTTTTCATATCGTGCATAGTTCCATGCATCCCGATTCGAAACTCCACGCTTCACAGCCGGGATTTGAAATTAAAAATGAAGTAAAACCAATTGTTGGCGAGCCTGTAATTTCAAAAAATGTCAACAGCGCTTTTATCGGAACTGATTTAAAAGAAAGACTCGACAATCTCGGAATCACCAAACTGGTAATTGTAGGACTTACCACAAATCATTGCGTGTCGACAACCACAAGAATGGCGGGGAATTTTGGTTTTGATGTCTATCTAATTTCTGATGCCACAGCCACCTTTGACAGAGTGGGCATCAACGGCGAAAAATACGATTCGGAATTAGTGCACCAAATATCATTGGCGAGTTTGCATAACGAATTTGCAGAAGTTATCGATACGGAAGCGCTTCTTAAACTAGTTTAAAAGTTTTTTGCCACGAATTTCACTAATTATCACTAATTATTAGGGGATTATTTAACCGCAAATTATGCAAATTTTATTTTGTGATTCATTGTGTTAATGATCGCCACGAATTCACGAATTTTCGCTAATTATTGCGGGATTATTTAACCACAAATTACGCAAATTTTCGCAAATTTTATTTTGGGATACTTTGTGTTAAAGATCGCCACGAATTCACGAATCTTCGCTAATTTCTTTTCCAATCTTTGAGTTTAAAAACAATACTTTAAATCAATCTTTATGCGCAATATTAAAAATAATTTGTGAAAATTTGTGTAATTTGTGGTCAAACTCTTTCGCATAATAATTAGTGAAAATTCTTGACTCGAGCGATAGCGAACAGGCGAAGCAAATTCGTGGCAACCTTCTTTTCTAAAAAAAATTCGGAGCCAACTAAAAAGCTCATTTTATTGACCTACATCAAACTTTTGCATAGTAAACAATTCTAGATTTGCTGCTCATTAATTTAAAATACTTAAAACAAAATGATCAGCACACTAACCTATCCTTTAGAGAAATTTGGTCTAACCAGCATACAACGCGTAGAAAATGCTTTACAACATTTACAAAACGGAAAAGGAATTTTATTAACCGATGACGAAGACCGTGAAAACGAAGGCGACCTGATTTTTTCGGCACAACATATAAACGTTCAAAACATGGCAATGATGATTCGCGAATGCAGCGGAATCGTTTGCCTTTGTTTGCCTAACGAAAAAGCAGACCAACTCGAATTGCCTTATATGGTTCAGGAAAATACGAGCAGTTTTCAAACTCCGTTTACCATTACGATCGAAGCAAAAGAAAGCGTAACCACAGGAGTTTCGGCAGCAGATCGCATTACCACAATAAAAGCTGCAAGCGCTGTAAATGCAAAAGCAACAGATTTAGCCAGACCCGGACATATTTTCCCTTTACGCGCCAAAAACAACGGCGTTCTCGAACGAAACGGCCATACCGAAGGCAGCGTAGATTTGATGAAATTAGCAGGTTTACAACCCGAAGCTGTTTTATGCGAATTAATGAATGAAGATGGCAGTATGGCGAAACTGGACAAAATCATTAGCTTTGCAGAAGAACACGATTTGGTAGTATTGTCTATTGAAGATATTATTTATTACCGCAAATTTGTGAGAGATTATAAGTAACAAATGATATACGAGCAACTTGGTGATTATATAAAAAATCGTATTGAGGTTTCTGATGAAAACCTGAATACGATTTTGTCTTATTTTAAACCTTTAAAACAAGACAAAAATGACCTTTTGCTTTCGGCTGGACAAACCAGTCAGCATACTTATTTTGTGGGCAAAGGCTGTTTGAGACTCTATTTTATCAATGAAGAAGGAAAAGATGTTACCCGATATATTGCTTTCGAAAATCAGATTGCTACAGCATTAGTGAGTTTTATTACCAAATTACCTTCTTTGGAATATATTCAGGTTATCGAAAAATCGGAGCTTTTGTACATAAGCCACGAAGATTTTAATCACCTGCTCAAAACCATTCCGGAATGGATGCCATTTTATTGTTCGTATTTAGAAAAGGCCTACGTTAATAATACCAACAGACTGATGTCGTTTACCACCATGGATGCTTTAGAGCGCTATCAATGGCTGCTAAAAATAAACCCAACGATCGTAAAACGGTTACCCAATAAAATCGTAGCCTCATACATCAATGTTTCCCAAGAAACCCTTAGCCGACTGAAATCTAAGTTTTGATTTTAAAATCATCTTAATTCTCAATTCTTTATTCTTTACTATTTACTCTTTACTCTCTCTATCTCACTAATTATTATATTTTTTTAATGAAACAATGTTGCATTTGTAAATAAGAATTTTATATTTGCAACAATATTGCATTATCAATATCGATTCATCTGAATGAAAAAGAATTTTAAAATCTTAAATCTTTTTATGCCGCTAATAGTAGTATTTGCTATACTATTTCCGGCAATACATTCGTACGAACACATACAAAGCCATAATGTTGCGCATAAATGCATTCAGCACCAACATCATACGGCAAAAACCGAATTTAAAATTCAAGATCATTCGAACGAAGAATGTGCTATTTGTCATTTTAAATTTAGTCCAGTTACTACTTTTGAATTTGTTACGTTTCAGTTTTACAAAAACAGTACAATAATTCATTTTACCTGTTTTTATTCAAAATCATTTTCCGCATTTTTTAAGGGTTCTCTATTCTCTCTGAGAGCACCTCCTACTGTCTAAACCCAAAAAAGTAAATCATTCATTATGCGAATTGATTTGTATTTATTTGTTTAGAATCAAATAATGCCGGAAAAGTAATTCACTTTTTCTAATCATTACTATTCCATTTTTCTTGCAAAAAATTTGCATAGAAACGGTTTCGCTTATTTTAAAACGTAAAATTTTCCCTTACGGGGAATAAAACTACGTTGTCTAAAATCGGATTAAAAATTAGTAATACGCCTTATTTTCTATCAAAAATAAATTCAATATTCTAATTGAATCAGCACTTCGCACGACTTATTTTCCCAATTCACAATTCACAATTCACAATTCACAATTAATAATTAATAATTGTTTCCTGTTTCCGTAACTCAATTTTCTAAATATGAATCCTTTAAAAATCAACAAAATGAAGCAAACCAAAATTCTTGTCGTCGTTTTACTAAGTGTTTTCGCTCTCGCCTCCTGTAGCAGTGACAACAACGAAATTGACACCGAATATCCTGTAATTGATAATTCGGCTACAAATGCATTCCCAATACAATGCAGCGAAATTACGCGCGGACAAAAAATTACTTTCAGGGCAAAATTTACAGATAATGCTGCTTTGGGATCTTACAGTCTTGACATTCACCACAATTTTGATCATCACACGCACAGCACCGAAGTCAATAATTGTGCTGCAGATCCTATCAAAAAACCTGTGAATCCAATGTTGTATATCAATTCGGTTACAATTCCAAACGGACAAAAAAGTTACGAAGCCGTTCAGGAAATCACGATTCCAACCGATATCGATCCGGGAGATTACCATTTCATGATTCGCTTAACCGATAAAGAAGGCTGGCAAACGATAAAAGGCTTAAGTATTAAAATTTTATAATTGTTTTTGATGAACGAAAATAAACCGAATTTCTTACCTCAATTACTGCTGTTGCTTTGCTGTTTTGCTATAATTCCAAAAGTTGCAGCGCAATCTGTTCGGGTATCAGGCAGCGTATTTTCCGATGGTCAGAAACCGTTGGAGGGAGCTATTGTAACGCTGTATCCTTCTGCTATAAGTACTCTTACAGATCAAAAAGGGAATTTTTTCTTTGCCCAAATCCCTAAAGATTCTCAGAAATTATCAGTGAGTCATTCCGGTTATTCGCTTTATGAAATGAAACTTTCTATGGATCAAAATTCAAATACAATTCCCCCTGTTTTTTTACATCCTGAAATAAAACAATTGCAGGAAGTTGTAATTACAGATCAATATGAATCGCGTCGAAAAAAACAGGAATCCCTTACTATCGAAAGCGTTAACAGTAGTTTTATCCAGCGAAATCTCGGCGGAAGCCTAATGCAATCCTTGCAAAGAATTCCTGGAGTTAAAACGATTTCTATTGGTTCCGGAGGTTCAAAACCCCTGATTCGCGGACTGAGTTTTAATCAGGTTATTGTGGTCGAAAATGGCATCAAACACGAAGGCCAGCAATGGGGTGCCGATCATGGTTTAGAAATCGATCAATATGCCGTAAATCGGGTTGAAATTATCAAAGGACCATCTTCGTTCATGTACGGATCTGATGCCATTGGCGGGGCAATCAATATAAAACCAGTCCCTTTTCCTGCTCAGCATGTTTTGGGCGGAAGCGTTGATTTTACCGGAAAAAGCAACAACGAACAATTTGGAGGCTCTTTTAATTTATTTGGCCGAAATGAAAAATGGTTTTTCGATACCCGAATAACCGCTATGGATTATGGCGATTACCGCGTACCAACTGATATAGTGCAGGTTTATAACTACGCTGTTCCCCTTTACAAAAATCATTTGCGCAATACAGCTGGTCGTGAAATGGATGTACACGGAAGTGTAGGTTATGTTTCTGATCGCCTTAAATCGGTTTTTTACATAAGTAATATTTACACCAAAAGTGGCTTTTTTGCCAATGCTCACGGACTCGAACCCCGAAATGTGGATACAGCACTTCACGACAAATCGAGCCGTGATATTCTGATGCCTTTTCAGGAAGTTACGCATACTAAAATTAGTAATACGACTTCTTTTACATTGGGAACTCATAAACTGGAAACACAATTGGGTTTTCAGCAGAATTTCCGTCGCGAATGGAGTCATTACGTCAATCACGGATATATGCCACCCATTTATCCCGAAGATATGTATGCGACACAAGATTTGGAAAGACAATACGATAAAGAAGTTTTTTCTGTTGCTGTTAAAGATAAATTTTCAATAGGTAAACATCAATTTACAGCAGGTTTAAATGGCGAACAGCAGCGAAATGCGATTGACGGCTGGAGTTTCCTGATTCCTGCTTTCAAACAATCAAATGCAGGATTATTTGTTTACGATAAATTTCATCTCAATGATTTGTGGCTGCTTCACGGTGCCATTCGGCTCGATCATGGTCAAATCGAAATGAAACCATACACCGATTGGTTTCAAAGCGAAGTCACCGAAAACGGTCAGACTACGCAGCAATATTTACAAAGATCTCAAGAACTTACCCGAACTTTCAATAGTTTCAATTGGTCAGTGGGTGTCAATTACACTCCGGGCCAATGGTCGCTTAAAGCCAATCTGGGAACAAGTTTCAGAATGCCAATTGCCAAAGAACTGGCTTCAAACGGCGTGAATTATCATTATTTCAGGTTCGAAAAAGGAGATCCTAATTTATCGGCAGAACGTTCGTATCAGTTAGATCTGGGTATGGAATGGCAGGAAAACAAATGGTCTGTGCAGCTGAGTCCGTTTTTGAATTATTTCCCCAATTACATTTACCTCAATCCTACTTCGCAGCATGATATTTATTACGGCGCAGGAAATCAGGTCTTTGAATATGAGCAAAGCAAAGTGATGCGTTATGGCGGTGAATTGCAGACGCGTTATCAGTTCCTGAAAAATTTAAGCGGTGAAATTCTGGCTGAATATCTTTATTCGGAACAATTGTCCGGGAGCAAAAAGGGCTATACACTTCCCTTCTCTCCGCCGGCTTCGGTTTTATTTGGGATGACTTACAATCCGGAAATCAAAAATTTAAAAGACACTTATTTCTCGCTTGATTATCGATATACGGCGCAACAAAATCAAATTGTTCCACCCGAAAGAAAAACTGCAGCCAGCAACGTCATCAATCTCGCGATGGGAACCAAAGCAAAAGCAGGACAACAGGATTTTATTATTAGCCTTCAGGTTCAGAATTTATTCAATACAAAATACCTCAATCATACCAGTTTTTACAGGTTGATCGAACTTCCTGAAGCCAGCAGAAACATTATTCTATCGGTAAAAATTCCCTTTTTAATACATAAATCAATTTAATATGAATTCAATTAACAAACCTCAATTCCTTATGAAAAAAGCAAAGTTATTTCTGCTCTTTTTTGTGGCTGCATCTTCTTTTACAGCCTGTAACAACGATGATAACAATGATAACAACGAAGTTTCGAAACCAACAGCCACCAACGTTGAAATTGGAACTGGCAATAACAAAAAAGCCTTAATTGGCCGTGATTTCCATTTTAATGCTGATGTTCTTGCTGGTGACAAAATCGCCGATGTACAGATTAAAATACTTCCAAAAAAAGGCGAAACGTATACTAAAGACTGGAAATTCGAATTGTCTTTTGCAGAATACAAAGGGGCTAAAAATACCAATGTTCATAAGCATTTCAATATTCCTGCCGATGCTCCGGAAGGTAAATTTGATTTCTCGTTTATTGTTCTGGATGAAAACGGATCACAGCTCGAAATCAAAGAAGAAGTTACCATTACAGATCCTGCCAACATGCCTGCTGATCCCCTAATTGGCCGTGATATGCTTTCGCGAAATGACGATCTGATTTATTATATGGAAACCTGGGTAGAACCGGAATTAATCTTCAAAAAGAACGATAAAATTACGGCACATGCACAAGTAAGCCAGATTATGGGTGACGGAATTTTATATTCGGTTTTGATAAAAAAAAGCCTTAATTACCATCCGGAAAGTATTGATAATCTTGATTTCAAAAAAGTTATAGTGATTTCAAAAGTAGAACACAAAGGTCTTGCTCCGGCTTCAAAAATTGCTACGCTGCAAAAGATCGATGATGTTTGGGGTGGCGAAAGTATTGTTGTTGGCGCAGACAAAGATGCTGAAGGAAACCCAACCACGGCAGACAAATCGTGGCAATCAGGTCAGTACAATTGGGTTCTTTTATACAAAAACACCACTTATAATTTAAGTGTTTACAAATCAATGCCTATTACCATCAATTTTTAATCTACACATTTTTTTAAACCCAAATTAATTTAAACACGTTTTACTATGAAAAACAATTATTTCAAACTCATTTTCCTGTTCGCTTTATCGATTTTTGCTGTGTCTTGTAGCAATGACGATGACAATACTACCGAAACGCCCGAAGAAACGCTGGCCGAATATAAATATTTGCGAGTATTACTTTCTGATGAAAAAACAACCGCCATTACATTAGTAAATCCGGTTGATGCGACGACAACTTCTTTTAATGCTAAATTTGCAAAATCAGCGCTTTATACTACAGAATCAGGAAGATATGCCGGAATTGTACACCGGGCAGACAATACAGTTGAAACTTTTGACAGCGGATTCGAAAGCCACGGCGATCATGTTGATGTAGACGGAATTCCAAAATTTGGTGCCTTAACAGGACAATCGCTTTTGCCAACGCACTTTAAAAGTAAAATTGGGGAATTGCTAACTTTCAACGATGGAGACGGAAGTTTATCTGTTGCGAAAGAATCTGAAATCAATACTGCAGGAGCAAAATTTAAAGTGATTAATGCTGGTTTATTGGCGCATCACGGTGCGATGGCGACTTTCTCAAACGGAACTTATGCCATTACCCAAAAAGACAATTCGGTTGCGGGAACATTACCTGAAAAAGTAAAAATTATTGATAATACCGGTAAAACGCTGTTCGAATCTACTGTTGCAACAAAAGGAATCCACGGAAATGCTTCTGACGGAACTTACGCTGTTTTTGGTTCTGCAAGCAGTGTTCTCGTGGTAGAAAGTTCAGGAAAACAAAAACTGATTGCACTTCCTGAAGATTTTGGAACTGCCTGGTTTGGAACCATTTTAGAAACTAAAGCCAAAGGAAAATTTATAGGTTATACTGCCGCAAAAGGCGCTTATTTAATTGATGTTGCAGCTACAACCATAAAACCAATTTTGCAAAGCACCAACATTATGCAATGCAAAGTAAGCTACAACAACAGCAAATTAGGAATTCTATTGTTTTCTGGTGAATTTAAACTATTCAACTTAACGAGTTTACAGGTTGAAAAAGAAGCAAAGGTAATTCCGGAAACAGCAAGCGACGCCACATCAAAACCACAAATTCAGTTAACAGAGAATTTTGCGTACATCACTTCTCCAGGTACAGGAGAATTATTTCAGCTGAACTTGTCGACAATGGCAATTGCCAAGAAAATCAAGGTTTCGAATACGCCTTATACCATTACTATTTTAGGTTTTGAAAATAGTAAAAGCCATTAGGTTTTTGTTTTTTTAGTTTGAAAGAGACTGTCTGTAAAAAGGCAGTCTTTTTTTTTTATTATTATTGAATCATTTTAGCAGCGTATCTTTTGTCATATCATACTCGGAACCCGACAAAGATTGGTGATTTTCTTTGCGGCATTTCTTGTGTGATCTCTCCCTTCGGTCGAGATGACAAGATTGTGGTAACTTTTTGGAACGTAAATCTTCAAAGACCATCGCTAATTATGTCATTTTTTTGTCATCTCGACCGAAGGGAGAGATGACAAGATTGTGGTAACTTTTTGGAACGTAAATCTTTGTCAAAGACCATCACTAATTATCTCATTTTTGTCATCTCGACCGAAGGGAGAGATCACACTCGGAACTCGGCAAAGATTGGTGATTTTCTTTGTGGTATTTCTTGTACGATCTCTCCCTTCGGTCGAGATGACAAGATTGTGGTGACTTTTTGGAATGCAAATCTTTGTCAAAGACCATCGCTAATTATCTCATTTTTTGTCATCTCGACCGAAGGGAGAGATCACACTCGGAACTCGCCAAAGATTGGTGATTTTCTTTGCGGCATTTCTTGTGTGATCTCTCCCTTCGGTCGAGATGACAAGATTGTGGTAACATTTTCTTGTCGAGTTACTTGCGGAGATCACTCGTTACTCGGGATGACAAAAATGCGATGATCAACTTTGACAAAGATGCCGCACGCTAAAAAAAAACCAGCGAAAACCCGTAAAATCCGCATAATCCGTGGGCCAAAAATTGCCACAAAAAAAAGGCTGTCTAAACAAACAGCCTTTACTTTTATGATTCGCAACTACTACAAGTTACCAAACTCGTCACTAATTCTTTAGATACACTTTGGCTGCGTTGGTAATACAAACTTTTAATTCCTAATTGCCACGCTTCAATCAGCAAACGGTTTACTTCTTTAATTGGTAAATCCGAAGGTATATTCAAGTTAATGCTTTGCCCCTGATCTACATATTTCTGACGGATGGATGCCTGCTGTACAATCTCTAACTGACTGATTTCTTTAAAGGTTTTAAAGACATCTCGCTCATTTTGACTCAATTGGCTCATGTGCTGAACGCTTCCGCCATTTAGCATGATTTCTCTCCAAACTTCTTCGTTATCCAGCCCTTTTTCTTCTAATAATGCTTTTAGGTATTTGTTCTTACGCATAAAATTACCTTTGCTTAAACCGGCTTTATAGTAATTACTGCTAAAAGGCTCAATTCCTGGCGAAGTTTGCCCTAAAATAGCCGATGATGAAGTGGTTGGAGCAATTGCCATTGTCGTGGTATTACGTCTTCCGTATCCTTTTAGCAATTCAGGTTCGCCATAAATTCTAGCTAAATCCTGAGTGGCTTTATCGGCTTTATCACTGATATGTTTGAAAATTTCTGTTGTTTTCATTTTAGCTTCAAGACCTTCAAACGGAATCATATTTTTTTGTAAATACGAATGCCATCCTAAAACTCCTAATCCGAGTGCGCGGTGTCTTTTTGCAAAACGATTCGCTGCTGCCAGATAATAGTTGCCTTCGGTTTTTTCGATAAATTCCTGTAAAACGGCATCAAGGAAAAAGATCGCCAGTTTTACGGCTTCAGTATCTTTCCATTCTTCATAAAGTTCCAGATTCATTGACGAAAGGCAGCAAATAAACGATTCGTCAAAACTTGATGGCAACATTATTTCGCTACACAAATTACTCGCGTTAATACGCAGGTTTTTGTCTTTATAAACTTGTGGTTTGTTCTTGTTTACGTTATCGCTAAAAAAGATATAAGGCAATCCTTTTTGCTGACGGCTTTCGAGAACTTTAGCCCAAACTTGTCTTTTATCGGCATCGCCATCAATCATTTCCTGCATCCAGTAATCGGGTACGCAAATTCCGGTAAACAAGTTCTGAATTGGATTTCCGATGCTTTTTATCTTCAAAAACTCTTCGATATCCGGGTGATCAACATCTAAATAAGCTGCAAATGCTCCTCGGCGAACGCCACCTTGCGAAATCGTATCCATTGTCGTATCAAAAAGTTTCATAAAACTTACCGCTCCACTACTCTTTCCGTTATCGGTTACGGCGCTTCCTCTTTCGCGCAATTCTCCAAAATATCCGGATGTTCCTCCACCAATTTTGGTTTGCATGATTACTTCACCTAATTTATGCGTAATTCCTTCGATTTCATCCGGAACGTGAACATTAAAACAAGAAATTGGCAAACCGCGTTCTGTTCCCATATTGGCCCAAACAGGTGAACTAATACTCATCCAGCCGCGTTCGATCATTTCTACAAAAGACTCTTTTAATTCGGGTTTGTACAATCTTTTTGCTGCAGCAGTACAAATTCTGTCAATTGCACCTTCTACAGTTTCACCTTTTAAAAGATATCCACGATTTAAAATTTGCTCACTTTCAGAGTTTTTCCACCACATTTTATTGTCTGCTTCGCTTAACGGAGCGCTGTTTCCTGAAATTGTATCTATTGTATTCATAATTGTAATTTGCTGTTTTTAGAAAAGGTCGTTTGCCGTAATACTTTTGTCGTGTTTGGTATATTCTACCGGTCTTTTCGCAAAGAAATCATCAAGACTGTTGGCAAAAACTTCTTCTTCGAACCATGCCATTGCTTTATAATCATCGGCAGGAACATTAAATATTGTTGGAATATTGATTTGAGTCAGACTTTCATCTATTCTAAATTTCATGAAGTTTACCAAATCTGCTTTTTTGATTGTTTCGATTTCACCATCTTCAAAAATCCAGTCTAATATATCTGCTTCTACATTGATCGAATCCTTAACCGTTTCTCTGATAAGCGTTAAAGTTTCTTCATCGAAATAATCCGGGAATTCCTCGCGTATTTTATTTACAATATAAATTCCGCCATTGGCATGAATTTGTTCGTCGATAGAAGTCCATGCGATAATATTACTCACATTTTTCATATATCCTTTAAACCTTGTAAACGATAATAAAATCGCAAATTGACTAAAAAGTGATACATTTTCTATTAAAATACTGAACAATATCAGCGAAACCACATACTTTTTATTGTCTTGTGATTTGGTATCTTTTAATACATTCGAAAGATAATCGACACGTTTGCGGATTACCGGAATTTCCATCAGTTTTTCGAATTCATCATTATAACCTAAAACCTCCAAAAGACGCGAATAAGCCTCAGAATGCCTGAATTCACATTCAGCAAAAGTACTTCCTAATCCGTTGAATTCCGGTTTCGGGAAATGCTCATAAATGTTACCCCAAAAACTTTTTACTGCTACTTCAATTTGAGCAATAGCCAGCAAACTGTTTTTGATCGCTGTTTTTTCGGCTGCATTCAAATGCGAATGAAAATCCTGAGTATCAGCAGTAAAATCGACTTCGGAATGCACCCAATATGCTTTATTTATGGCTTCTGTAAATTGCAATACTTCTGGATACTCAAAAGGTTTATAATTGATTCTTTTATCGAAAATAGACATATGTATAATATTAAATGGTGACTTATTAGTGATAAAAATGATTCGTTTATTTGGGGATTTCAACGACATTTCTATACTTACAAAATTAACCTACAGTTCTTCTTCCGACCACCTTTTGATGTTAAAAATCCATCCAATTATCAACAGCTTCAAGCCTCTTAAAATTGATGTAAAATTTACTTTTTATCAACAGCATCATAATAATCCGTAACAGCCGAAACATCAGCTATTTAAAATAAATCTAAATAGAGTTATCAACATAAAAAAAACCTTCAATATCACTTTCAAAAAAAACAGTTATCAACAGTCTACTTTCAAAAAGTAATCTTTTTAATACATAAAAAAGGTTCGCCTAAAAATAATTATGTCTCGATAACTCATTTTATTACTGTGCTTTTCAAGCTAATAATTGGTTATTTCATAACTTAAAAAAACAAATAACTAATTGATTATAAATATTTTAAATTTAAATTTTATTAAATTATGATTTTTACAGTTTTATCGAAAATTTAAAAATCGTGCCTATTTATCGCATTATTTTAAAGAAAAGAATCAATACTTAAAACTTACCGTAATTTTGTACTCTTAAAATACATATCATGATTATTAGAAAAGCAACTATTGAAGATTCTGAATCGATTGCCAAACATTTGTTGCTGGCAATGGAAGAAATCATTTATAAATTCATTGGCGAAAAAGATCCTAAAACGGCCTATTATTTCCTGCTTCATTTTGTTGAATATGAAAGCAATCAATACTCGTATCAGAATTGTTTTGTAGCCGAAGAAAACGATGAAATTGTAGGAGCTGTTTCTATTTATGACGGAGGAAAATTACATGAACTGCGTAAACCTATTATTGATTATGTTCGTCTTAATTTTAATCCTGATTTTAGTCCCGAAAATGAAACGCAAAGCGGAGAGTTTTATATTGATGCGTTAGGTGTAAGTCCAAATCATCAGGGAAAAGGAATTGGTTCTCAATTATTGCAGTTTTTAATTGAAGAATTTGTAACCAAAAATAAAGAGACTTTAGGTTTATTGGTCGAAGAAGGAAATACGGGTGCTAAGAAACTATATCTTAAATTAGGGTTTAAAGCGGTTGGAGTAAAAACTTTGGTTGGAAAAACTTTGGAACATCTTCAGATTTCTTAATTTTTGTTTCAAGTTTCAGGTTTCAAGTTTCAAGTTTGAAATGAGAATAGAATTTCTATGACATTTTACCACAGAGAACACAAAGTTTTTATTATTAGGATTACGTTGACAAACACAAAGTTCGCAAAGCTGGTTCAACACAAAGCTTTGCGAACTTTGTGTTTTTCTAAAGACTTGCTAATTAAAATCTTTGTGTTCTCTGTGGTAAAAAAATCGACAAAAAGCTTTGCGAACTTTGCGTTTTTATAAAACCTTGCTTAGTAAAAACTTTGCTCCCGATAGCTATCGGGATTTGCGGTAAAATGACATAGAAATTCTATTCTCATTTCAAACTTGAAACCTGAAACCTGAAACAATTTTAAAGTCTTTTCCCTCTTAACAAGATTTTTACTAAACGACTACCCGAAATATGTGTTAAGATTTCATAACTAAAAGTGTATCAGCTAAAAAGTTTTATATTTGCACACGAAAAAAAATTAATACCCTATTGCAATAAGGATTTTAATACTCCTTATTTTTTTTATCTACACTTTGAAATTTACTTTAAAAAACACTTTTTCCGGTAGGAACTTCTTTATTTTAGGAATCATTTTCGTTGTTCTTACTTTGCTTTCTATTTATATCCTGAGCGGTTTGATGACGGAGGTTACCGAAAAATCGAACGCCGAGAGTTCACAGCGTAGTTTTGTAAAAAAACAAGAAGTTATTGCACAGGAATTGTCGCGCTTTTTGGAATCAAAAAATGAACTGAAACGAATTGTTGATATAAGTAACTCTAAAAACTTATCTGATAATTTAAAAGTTTTAAGTAACATTCATGCCAATGACAGTCTTGTAAAAAACAACTGGTTTCAGATCGACAATCAAAAAATAGAATTTACGATTTCTAAAAACGATACCCATCTCAAAGCTTCGATAAAAGATTTTGTGGCTAAAAACAGAGAGCTTTCACAATCTAATAGTATTGTCGAAGATGCTGACCACTTTTTTTGGCGTATTTATTACAGATATACTGCTGCAAATGGCACTGTAGTTCGCTACGGATATGATATCGATTTGAAATCGCTTCAGACTTATTTCTCGACAATTGATCAAAAAGCGCCTAATTATGCTTTTGTTTTTGATAAGAAAGGAACGATTATTTATCATCCTGAAATAAAATTACTGAAAAAGAACATTTTCAAGTTAACCAATATAGCACCTCAGGATACAACTTTTTCTAAAAGAGAAGACTTTAGCAAGAGAATTGCCCCGTCAGAATATTTGTTTTTAGATATTGTACGCTATACCAAACGTTTGAATGTAAAAGGAACAAATTGGTATATAGGAGTAAATTTTCCGAGAGAAATTTCGAATGAAGATGTAAATGCGGTTAAAAAATATGCCTATCTCATTTATATCATTACTACTGCTATTTTAATTGTATTCTTTTATTTGTTCACCATTTTTACGCGTAGAACTTTTCAGGAAAAAGAAATCTTGTCGCAGGAAAAAAACAAGCTGCTTTTAGAAAACGAAATGATTAATAAGGAGAAAGCCCTGATTCAGCTGCAACAATTAAAAGAGCAGATTAATCCGCACTTTTTATTCAATTCGCTGAATTCGCTTTATATGCTAATTGAAAACAATACCGGAGTAGCACGAAAATTTACATTAAACCTTTCTAAAATTTACAGATACCTTATTAATCCTCCGCTCAATAATATTGTTACGGTTCAGGAAGAATTGCTTTTTATCGAAAAATATATCTTTTTGCAGCAAACTCGTTTTACTGAGGAATTCATTTTTACTATTACTATTGAAGACGAAAGCTTTCTGGCAAAAAAAGTGCCTTATCTGGCTTTTCAGATTGCTGTAGAAAATGCGATCAAGCATAATATTGCCTCTGAAGAAAGTCCGTTACGCATCACAATTAGCATTAACGAAAACGTTGTAATTATTACCAATAATTTAAACGAAAAGCAAAACTTCGGGAAAGAATCTAAGTTTGGTCACAAATACTTAGAAAGTATCTATAAATACTACGGTAAAAACGATTTTAAAGCTTTCAAAAAAGACGGCGATTTTACTTGCATTTTACCTTTAATTGGATAAAAAAAAACATTCACTCCCGAAAAAAAGCCACTCACTCCATTTTGCTTTTTTTAACGTAATCCATGCAATATTTTTAGCCAAAAATTAACCTAAACTTAACTTTCTATGAGAGAAAAGGCATTGTTGAGAAGTCTAAAAAATATCGCTTTAGTGATGTTGGTACTGAATACCAGTACTATGATTGCTCAAAAAAAGAACAAAAAGAATAAAGAAGACAAAACAGAACAACAAGTTAAGGATTCATTAAAAAATGCGAAAGGACAAAAATACGATGACCTTATTAAAAAAGGAACATTCAAAAAAGGTCTTTTCAATACTATTCAGGTAAAAACAGATCTTTATCTGGAGATCAACGATTCACTTTTTCAAAGAGAATTTTTAGTCGTTAATAAAATTTCAAATGTTCCTTTACCTGTTAATGATGCAGGTTTGAATAAAGGAATGAATTACGAGAATAAGATTATCACGTTTCATAAAGATTTGCTTGCCAAAAAAGTGTGGGTAAAATCATCTGTGCCAAAAGTTTCATCTCCGGTTGGAGACGCTATTACAGCATCGGTAAACAGTAACTTTTCAGAATCTATTATAGAAGTTTTTGATATCGAAACCAAAAATAACGATTCTACATCGGTAGTAATCAAAGCGAATAAGGTTTTTGACGGAAAACAAAAAAGTTTCAATGATGTTTTAAGCAACATTGGTTTTGGAGGATCTGTAAAATCTGAACTTTCGTATATAGAAGGTGTGAAAACTTTCCCTAAAAATATTGTGGTTAAATCGCAACTGACGACTTCTGTAGCCGAAGGCGGTCCTGCTCTATCTGTTACAATTGGGGTAACTTCTAATATTATTTTATTAGATAAAGTGCCTATGCAGGCTCGTTTTTCGGATAAAAGAATTGGGTATTTCACTGAAAAACACTGGTATTTTAGCGATAACCAACATGCAGTATTAGAAAAAGAACTGATCACACGCTGGAGATTAGAACCTAAAAAAGAGGATATCGAAAAATACAAAAGAGGCGAATTAGTAGAACCTAAAAAACCTATTGTTTATTATATCGATCCATCGACACCTAAACAATGGCGTTCTTATATTATAGAAGGAGTTCGCGACTGGCAGGCTGCTTTTGAAAAAGCAGGATTTAAAAATGCAGTGATTGCAAAAGAACCTACGGAAGAGGATACTGATTTTGATATTGATGATGTACGTTACTCAGTGATTACTTATGTAGCGTCTCAAAAATCGAATGCTATGGGACCTGCAGTTGTAGACCCAAGAAGCGGTGAAATTATCGAATCTGATATTATCTGGTGGCATAACGTAATGACTTCATTACAAAGCTGGATGCGTATTCAGACTGGAGCAATCGACCCAAAAGCAAGAGGAAACAAATTTAGCGACGAACATATGGGAGAAGCTATCCGTTTTGTATCGTCTCATGAGGTTGGACATACTTTTGGTTTGAAACACAATATGGGCGCTTCGTTTGCTTATTCGGTAGAATCACTTCGATCTCCGGATTTTACAGCAAGAATGGGCGGAACTGCTCCGTCAATCATGGATTATGCGCGTTACAATTATATCGCTCAACCGGAAGATCATGTAGAAGCGATTACGCCAAAAATTGGTGAATATGATAAATATGCTATCGAATGGGGTTACAGATGGTATGCTGATCAGACAGAAGAGCAAAATGCGTTGAACGCACTGATTACAAAACACCAAAATGATCCGGTTTATTTTTACGGAGAACAACAAGATGGTGACGCTACGATAGATCCGCGTTCACAATCTGAAGATTTGGGTGATGATGCAATGAAAGCGGGCGAATACGGACTTAAAAACTTAAAAAGAGTTGTGGGTAAAATCCTTCAGTGGACATATGATAAGGATGAATCTTACTACCAAACCGGTAAACTTTATATTGGTGCAATTGGTCAGTGGAATTTGTACAACTATCATGTATTGACCAATGTGGGTGGTATTTACCTGAACACAACGGTTCATGGCGATAACAAACAAAGCTATGTTGCGGTTCCGGCTGCAATCCAGAAAAGAGCGGTTTCGTACTTATTGAACAATAGTATCAAATTGCCGGAATGGTTGTTTTTTAACCCAATTTTAGATAAAACAAATCCGTTGAAAGATTCTCCTCTTGGGCCTTATGAATACACACCATATACGCTTGCAAGAGAATTACAATACGGCATTATATACAATTTATTAAGCGACGATCGTTTGTTGCGAATTACAGAAAATGAGTTGTACCAACGTAACGAAGCCAAAGAAAATGTGTTCACTGTAACACAATTATTCAAAACACTTCACCAAAATATTTTTGCTCCTACGATCCAGAATAAATCGCTTACGATTATGGAACGTATGACGCAGAAAAATTATGTAGATGTATTGATTGTTTCGACCAATAAACTTTTTGAAAAAACTGATGTTAAGAAAAGCATTCAGTTGGAAGCAACCTTAAGCATGCCTCATTTATGTGATTATTTAGACGAAGCAAAAATGGCGCGAAACATCAATCAATCCTCTCTAAAAAGAGTTTCTGAAGTTACATCTGATAAAAAAGGCGAATTGAATCAGATCTTGCAATTACTGAAGACAAAGAGAAATATTGGAAATCAGGAAACTAAAAACCATTATTTCGACCTGATTCAGCGTATCGAAAAAGCATTAAACAACACACTATAATTTAACACAATCCAAAAACAACCCAATGAAGAATTTATTTTACATGCTGAGTTTCCTTCTTGCCCTCTCAGGGTATGCGCAGGAAAGGACTATTAAAGGAAAGGTACTTGATGCCGCAGACGGACTACCGATACCCGGAGTTACTGTTTTTGTCGAGAATACTTCCGTATCCAACAATACCGGAGAAAAAGGTGTTATACAAAGTGCCAGTTTAGGTACTGTAACCGATTTTGATGGTGCTTTCGAATTTAAAATTAACAGTAACATCAAAAGTTTAAGGGTAACTTATATGGGATACCTGCCTTACACAATTGATATTACATCGCAAAACAATTATACTATTTCATTAAAATCTGATGTAAGCGAACTAAAAGAAATTGTAGTTACAGGTTACCAAAAGATCGAAAAAAGAAAACTGACATCGGCTGTTGCAACAGTTGATATGGCTGATATCAAACAAGCAGGTGTGGCGAGTTTGGATCAAATGTTAATTGGTCAGGTTGCGGGTGTTGCCGTAACACAACAAACGGGAGCTCCGGGAACGATCTCAAAAATCAGAATTCGTGGTACTGCATCTCTTAATGGTGCACAGGATCCGTTATGGGTTTTAGATGGTTTGCCGCTTGAAGGAAACGATGTTCCTCAAAACTACGACAAAGACAATATCGATGTTTTAAGTAATTTTTCTATCGCAGGTTTAAACCCTGAAGATATCAAAGATATTACCATACTTAAAGATGCTGCTGCAACTGCCATTTACGGTGCAAGAGCCGCAAACGGAGTTATCGTGGTAACGACTAAAAAAGGAAGAAAAGGAAGTATGAGAGTAGACTTTAACGTGAATACTTTCGTAACTGAAAAACCTAATTTTTCTAAATTAAACCTTTTAAATTCTTCTCAAAAAGTAGATTTGGAACTTTCATTAGCTGCAAGAGAAGATTTGACTTACAGAGACGGTAACGGAGAAATTTCCCGTATTCTTAAACAGGCTAATGAATTAGGAGCCTATAGATCGGGAGGTTTTTCGTCTCTAAGTCCTGCAACTCAAAACTCAATCAACGCTTTAAGAGACAACAATACCAATTGGGGTGACTTATTGTACAGAAGCACTTTTAATAAACAATATGGTTTGAGTTTATCAGGTGGTGGAGAAAGATCTGATTACTATTTTTCTTTAGGAGCTTATAATGAAGAAGGAGCTACTTTTGGAACTGGTTTTGACAGATACAATCTTACCTTAAAAAACAACTTTGATGTAACAGATAAACTACATGTTGGTGTTGGAATCTTTGGTACACAAAGTAAGAAAACAACTTATGTATCAGATACCGATACTTTTACCAATCCTGCTAATTATTCGAGAAACGTAAACCCATATCTGACTCCGTATAACGCTGATGGAAGTTATAAATATGATCAGGATATGAGCGGGTATGGAAATGGAAGTGTTTATATTCCTTATAATTTCCTGGAAGAAAGAGAAAACACGAATTACGAATTGACAACAAGATCTGTAAAAGCTTTACTTGATGTAGATTATACGATTACGAAAGGGCTAAAAGCAAGTACACAAATTGGTTTACAGTTTGATAATAATACTTCTGAAAAATATACCGGTAAAGACTCTTATTTCACCAGAAAAGAAAGAGAAAAATCACGTGTATTTGTAAACGGGGCTGATACTTATTTCCTTCCTGTTGGCGGAATTATTCAAAATTCAAATACAGACTTTTTTCAATACAACATTAAAACAATGCTAAACTATAGCACTACTCTTGGCGGAAAACATGAGTTAGAATTTATGGTGGGTAATGAATTAAGAAGAAACAAAAGCACTGCTATTAATACAAAAGGATTTGGTTTCGACCCAAAAACATTAACTACAGCCCAAATTGTTTTTCCAACTCCAAACTCTGCTGCAAATATAAACTGGAGAACGTATTTAAAAAGTGAAAATGAAAATGCATTTGCATCTCTTTTTGCAACAGCATCTTATACGTATGACAGAAAATATACTTTCTTTGGAAGTGTTCGTTACGACGGATCGGATTTATTTGGTGTAGACCCTAAATACAAATACTTACCATTATGGGCTGTTTCGGGTTCATGGGCAGTATCTGAAGAAAATTTCTTAAAAGGTAATGAAATAGTTTCTAATTTAAGATTACGTGCTTCTTACGGTTTGCAAGGAAATATCGATAAAAACACTTCTCCATATGTGGTTGGAAGTAACCAGACAACGATTATTTTACCAGGACAAACAGAACCTGTTATTACTGTAACTTCTCCTCCAAATGATAAATTAAGATGGGAAAAAACTACTAATACTAACGTTGGGATGGATCTTGGTTTATTCAACAATCGTATTAGCATTGTAACCGATGTTTACGGAAGAAAAAGTACTGATTTAATTGGTTTACAATCGCTTCCTGTTGAAAACGGATTTGAATATACAAACGCTAACTGGGCTCAGGTAACGAATAAAGGATACGAAATTGCTTTGTCTACACGAAACATTGACCGACCAAACTTTAAATGGAATACCACTATTAACTTTGCTCATAATAAAAGTAAAGTAGATCGTATTCAAACAAGATCTAATAGTTATTTACCATCTAGAGAGGGACTTCCGGTTAATGCAGTATTTGCATTAAAAACAAACGGAATTGATGAAAGTGGTTTTCCTTTATTTGTAAATAAAAAAGGAGAAACGGTAAACTCACAGACCTTTTTTGCTCTTTTTGATCCTTATGCCGATTTTTTCCCGGGAGTTTTCTCGCAATCAAAACTTACAGATGAAGACACGAGAAATTTGTTTACTTATGTTGGAGATGCAGATCCTAAATTTACCGGTGGTTTTATCAATACTTTTAAAGTTCACAATTTTGATCTTACTATTGCTACCACTTTTAATATCAAACAAACTGTTGTTGAAAAACCAAATTTTAATGGTACACAATTAGATCGTGGTCAAAACTATACTACAGATGTACTTAATGCATGGTCACCTACTAATACAGGTTCGAACATACCTGGAATTACGAGTGAAACTTCAGGAACAGGAGATTCATGGATGGCTTACCAATGGTTTTCTCCAGCAGGAGCACCACTTAATGTTTACAATTATTTAGATACTTGGGTTCATGAAATGAGCTATATGCGTTTGAGCAGTGTTCGTTTTGGATATTCTTTACCTAAAAAAGCAACTAACACTTTGTTTATGGACAGTGTAAGATTTAGTATCGAAGGTAGAAACTTATTCGTAATCAGCTCTGATTATAAAGGTTACTTTGACCCTGAAACGTACGGAAATATCTATGCACAACCAATCCCAAGATCAATTTCTTTAGGATGTAACCTAACTTTTTAATCTGATTTAAAATGAAAAATATATTAAAATACGTATTCTTTGCCGGCGTAGCCATTACGACTGTAAGTTGTGATCATTATCTTGATGTTGAGCCAGTAGGTAAAGTAATTCCCGAAACCTTAACTGATTACAGAGCAGTAATGACCAGTGCCTATTCTACAACTGCTATTCATAAAGCATTATCTGCTATTAGAACAGACGAATTGGTTTTAGATGAATTTAATGATAATGCTACTTTCTACAAAGATCATTATATTTGGAACGATGCCAATCCTGATAAAACGACAAACAGTTTTCCTTATGCGGCTTTGTACAACAGGATTTTCTATACCAATGTGATCATCAATGACGCAAGCGCAAAATTAGCACCTTCTGCAGAGAAAGACCAGTTAATTGGAGAAGCTTATGCATTAAGAGCCTTAACTTATTTTGATTTACTGAACATATTTAGTAAACCTTACAATGCTGCAACAGCTGCAACAGAAAGAGGTGTTCCGTTGGCTTTAAAAATAGATCTAGAGCAGGCTTACGTTCCTCAAAGTGTTGCTGTTATTTACGACCAGATTTTATCTGATAACGAAGAGGCTAAAAAATTATTGAATTTAGACACTCAGACAACGGGTATTAATTACCGTTTTTCTAAGGCTGCATTATATGCTATGGAATCTCGTATTTTCCTTTACAGAAAAGAATGGGTAAAAGCCATTGCAGCTGCACATAAAGCAATGACTTACAAAAGTGCTTTGATCAATTTAAACACAACTGCTGCTTTACCTAACCTTTATAACGGTCCGGAATCTATATTAGCGCTTGAAGATCCTTTTTTCAATCTTTTAAAAGGTACATCATATGCTGCGCCAACTTTAACAGGCGTTTATGATAAAACAAACGACTTGCGTTTTGCTTTGTATTATCAGGCAAGCGGAAGCAGATTCAGATTTAAAAAAGGTGGTGATATCGCTCAAAAATGTACTTTCAGAACCGCTGAATTGTACTTGACAAAAGCAGAAGCATCTGCACAATTAAGTGATCTTTCAACAGCAAGAACAACTGTAATAACTTTTATCAAAAACAGATATACTGCAACAGCTTTTAACACATTAAGTACATCGATTGCTGCCATGACACAAACTCAGCTTCTTGATTTTATAGCTCAGGAAAGACAACGTGAGTTTGCTGTAGAAGGTCACCGTTGGTTTGATTTGCGACGAACAACTCAACAACAAATCAATCACACTTTTAATGATCAGGATTATACATTAATAGAAAATGATCCGCGTTATACGCTTCCGTTTCCTCTTGATGCCCGTTTAAACAATCCTGAATTGTAATAAAATTAGCTCCGTTTTTAACGGAGCTTTTTTTTTAACTTTACAGAAAATTAAACGTAATGAAAGTAGTTATTATTGAAGACGAACATTTGGCTTCAAGCTATCTCAAATCCATCTTAGAACGGCAGAATATCATTTCGATTAATGAAATAACGGTGCTGAAATCTGTAAAAGATGCCGTTGCTTTTTTTAAAGTAAATACTGTTGATCTTGCCTTTATGGATATTCATTTGGGCGACGGTAAAAGTCTTGACATTTTTGAGCAGGCGATTGTTTCATGTCCCGTTATTTTTATTACCGCTTACGATTCTTATGCCGTAAAAGTTTTCAAACACTTTACTATCGATTATCTTCTAAAACCTTATGAAGAAGAAGAATTACACGAAGCTCTACTCAAATACAAAAACATAAAAGAAACCTTTAATACCAACCTGATTGTTGAATCTTTGGTCGAAATTGAAAATCAAAGCAGCGTTCAGCAACATTTTTTGGTCAATCACAGAGATAAGCTTCTTTCTATCAATGATACCTCGATTACTTATTTTTATGCCACAGGAAAACATCTGTTTATCTACACCGATTCCGGAAGTAATTATCTCTACAATAGCAATCTAAAAGATCTGATCAATAAACTTAATCCTGATCTTTTCTTTAAAATAAATCGAAAATACATCATCAACCGTCATCATATTCAGGAAATAATAAAACATTCGAGCCAGAAAATCGAGATTTTACTGAATGTTGCTATTCCGGATACTGAACCTATTATTTTAAGCAAAAAAGAGATTAATAATTTTAAGAATTGGCTTGATTCTTAATAAACTTTGCGCTTTTTTTTTTAAACACATAGAGACATAGATTTGATAGATGAAAAAGTCATTTCATTTGTAATAAAACTCATAGCATTATGTGAACTGTAATTTTTAATTCGTAATTTTTAATTTTTAATTCACATTTATCCAAACAAATGAAAAAAATACTGCTGATTTCTGTTATTGTTGTAATTGCTTTTTATGTCTTAAAAGAAAAAATCTACAAACCTTTTATGTGGAAAAAAGCCCTGAATACCAAAGAACATCAACTGCAATTGGGAAGTTTTATTTTTAGCCAAGAAACTGGTATTAACGGAAGCCAGAGTTATCAAAAATATTATTTTGTATTTAAGGTGATCGAAATCAATGGCGATTACGTCCGTCTTTCGGTTATCAGGCAATTGTCTGATAAAGATAATTTGAAGGAATCTGATTTTTCTACCACTTCAAAGCAATATAAAAGTTTAAAGCAGAATATTAAAAGTCTGACTATTACACCAATTTTATTTGATGATTTATACCAAGGTGATGGCCCGAGATTTACTTTAAATGAATATTTATTAAACAAATATCCGGTTTTAAAAAAATCCAGATATTATTACGAAGATATTCCCGAAACATCAAAAAATAAACCCATGCCGGAAAATCCAAATGATTTAGAAATGTATTTTAGTATGGTTTATTCTAAAAAAGAAATTATCGAAAAAGGACAACTTGTACCGTGGACCATGACAAATAGTTTTAATGGCAAGCCTTTATTGTCTAACTATTCTAAAAATATCGATTTAATTATAAATTAAAACCCAGCAAAATCAAGTGTTTTAGAAATATTTAAAAAAAAATATACTTTTTTTTCGAAAATTTGTCCAATCTCGAAAGTTCAGTTGTCATTAGGGTATAACATTAAAATTATACATTATGGAAACTAGAATTAATGCATTCGAAAAAGGTCAAAAAGCTTTAAGTACTTTATTTGCAATTACAGGTTATATCAAGAAATCAGGACTTGAAAAATCATTACTAGATTTAGTCGATTTTAGAGTATCACAAATCAACAGTTGTGCGTATTGTTTAGACATGCACTCCAAAGAAGCTTTGGCAACCGGCGAAACACCTCAACGTTTATTTGGTTTAAGCGCCTGGAGAGAAACTCCGTATTATACTTCAAGAGAAAGAGCCGCACTCGCCTGGGCCGAAGCTGTAACGGCTTGTCAGGTTCATGACGATGTTTATGCTGTAGCAAAAAGTGAATTCTCAGACGAGGAACTAATCGATCTTACACTTGTAATTACTACTATTAACACATGGAATCGTTTTAACCTTGCTTTTCCTAATACTCCGGGAACTTACAGAGTGGGACAATTTGGATAAATGCGTCAGGCTGTTTTTTATTTGGGGTAAAACATTAAATTTATATCTCAGATAAAAGACAGCCTTGTATTATATAATAATGGAGCTTTTGGTTATATATATTAGTAAAAATATATTCTAACACATAGAAACATAGATTTTACAGTATAAAGAGTCCTAAAAAAGAAATCTATTTCTTTCACATAGATCGCTATGTGAATTTGAAATAAGTGAAACGCCTTTTTTGAATTTACAAAAACTATGTTTCTATGTGTTAAAACCATTATGCGCAACAAATTTGATTAGTGATAATTTTAAAATAAAAAACAATGAACGAATTCATATTAATATTCAGAAGAGATTTTACAACCAAAGAAAATCAGCCTTCGCCGGAAGAATTACAGCAACATTTGAAACAATGGCAAAACTGGTTTGGAGGTCTGGCAGCACAGGATAAACTAGCAAGACCTTTGCAAAAATGGGACGGACAGGGAAAAATTGTCAGCAAAGCAAAAGGCATTACAAACGGACCTTTTGTAGAAATTAAAGAATCTATTGGCGGATTGATTATCATAAAAGCCAAAGATTATGACGAAGCTGCCGAAATTGCACAAGGTTGCCCAGTTTTGAATTTGGGTGGAAATGTAGAGATACGTCAGGCGATGTAGAATAATTGAAATTCCAATTTTTTAAATTCCAAATTCTAATACATATGATTGGCCACGGATTTTACGGATTAAACGGGTTTTCGCGGATTTTTTTTTCAATGTTTGTCATCTTTGTCAAAGTTTTTCAAACTTTGACAAGATTCTTAAATCATTTTAATCTGTGAAATCTGTGGCGAAAATTATTTACAACGTAACCATAATTCTTGTCATCCCGAGGAACGAGGGATCTCCGCGAGAAACTCCCCAATCAAAATCGCCAATCTTTGTAGAGCTACTTACGGAGATCCCTCGTTCCTCGGGATGACAAAAAATGCGCAGACAAACTTTGAAAATATTACAAAAAATAAACCCGCAAAAACCCGCTTAATCCGTAAAACCAGTGGCCAATTCATTGGATTTTAACTTTACTTCTATGAACCAGGAACTCATCCCTCATTTATTCAGAACCGAATATCAAAAAATCGTTTCGGTTTTATGCAATTTGTTTGGCATTCATCATATTGAGATTGCCGAGGATATTGTGAGCGATACTTTCCTGACGGCATCCGAAACTTGGGCGATTAAGGGAATTCCCGAAAATCCAACCGCATGGCTTTATACCGTGGCTAAAAATAAAACGAAAAACTACTTTAAGCGAAATGACATTTTCGAAAAGAAAATCGTCACCGAAATAAAATACAATTCTCCAATAAACAATCCCGAAATCGAAATTGATTTATCAGACCAGAATATTGCTGATAGCCAATTGGCCATGCTATTTACGGTTTGTAATCCCAGCAATTCTGATGAAGCTCAGATTGCACTTGCACTGAATTTATTATGCGGTTTTGGAATCAACGAAATTGCTGATGCTTTTCTTTCAAACAAAGAAGTGATTTACAAAAGAATCAATCGTGCGAAAGAAAAACTCAAGGAAGAAAACATTAAAATTCAAAACCCAAACCCTACTGAAATAAAAGAACGCATCGATACGGTGCTTAAAACCATTTATCTTTTATTTTCTGAGGGCTACTACTCTACTTCGCAAAATACTACTTTACGAAAAGATCTTTGTGCCGAAGCCATGCGCCTGACTTATTTATTAATTCAGAATAAAACGACCCATTTACCGGCAACCAATGCATTAATGGCTTTGATGTGTTTTCATTCTTCAAGATTCGAGGCCCGAACAACTGAAAACGGCGAGATTATTTTGTATCAGGATCAGGATGAATCACTTTGGAATCAGGAATTAATAGATAAAGGAACTTATTTTTTGAGTCAATCATCAACTGGAAATACACTTTCTAAATATCATCTCGAAGCCGGAATAGCGTACTGGCACACCCAGAAGAAAGATACTGCTGAAAAATGGGAACATATTTTAGAATTGTATAACAATCTAATTATTCTAGAATATTCTCCAATTGTAGCTTTAAACAGAACCTATGTTTTATCTAAAGTAATAGGTAAACAAGGAGCAATTGTTGAAGCAGAAAAACTGCAATTAACGGATAATCATTTTTACTATTCTTTACTCGGAAATTTATATTCGGGTTATGATAATCAGAAAGCTTTGCAACATTTTCAAACCGCCTTTGGCTTAGCCAAAACCAATTCTGATAAAAATATCATCAACAAAAACATGCTGGAACTTTCAAAAAAAATTGACTAAAGCACAAAGTCTTTTTAATTGAGATATTCCTTCAAACAACAATCTTTCTTTTGCCTGCCGTTTTAATTTAAGTTAAAAATTGTCACGCAAAACTTCTTATTTAAGAAAAGAATTTCACTTAAAAGTTAGCCATTATTTTATCACACGATATTTTTTCTGAAATAAAAAATTCTCAATGCATTTGATCAAATTTTAAGAATTTTTCATCATTTAAAATGTTTTTATATTAATTTTTTAAAAATATTTAAAATTAATAATAATTTTTCAATACATTTAAAAAACACCTACCTACTTCTATTAAACCTAAATAGAACTTAAAAGTACGAAAAGCTTACTTATTACAAGATTAAAGTGAAATGATTATCAGATTGTTTCACAAATTAACACATTGTTCTATTATTCCCTCTCTGCCAACAGATTAAACATTATACTGGATTCTCTTAAATAACTATTTTACTACAAGCCGTTCTTATTTTTTATACCATTATTCTTACCAATTGATTCTTCAATAAGGTAAAATTAATTTCGATTTCATGAATTTTATTTACCCAAATCTAAAAATATCATATGAAAATTAGAAAGTTACAGTTATTACTACTCTTATGCTTTAGTATAACATTTAAAGGTGTTGCTGCTCCTGAGCCTCCACAGCCTCGATCTATCCCGCCTCCTGTAGGTGATCCTGTACCAATAGACAGCGAAATCTCTATACTATTCGCAAGCGGCGTTTTGCTAGGCATCTTTTTTCTTTTAAAGAGGCCAAAACCTACCTCATAATCGTTTGTCAAAAAAATCAAATAAATCAACGATAAGGGCCAAAAACAAAAGCTTTTAATGTCCTAAAAAATAAAAATCATGAAGAAAACTACTTTACTCATTTTGATGCTGGTAACCACAAAATCTATCTCACAGATTTATTTTAGTACTAATGCCAGTATGTATGTAAAAAATGAAGTTTTATATGTTCAGCAGGATATCAATTTAGCGTCAAGTTCAAATTTATATTTAAGAAATAATTCGCAGTTATTACAAGGAACTTCGGGAGCGTCTATCAATACAGGATTAGGTGTTGTGTCTGTTTATCAGGAAGGCACTTCAGACAATTTTGATTATAACTATTGGTGTTCCCCGGTAGGAAATGCTTCTGCTGCATCCGGAAATGAAAGCTTTGGAATTATGATGTTAAGCAAACCAACAAGTTCGATCGCCTCGACAACAGCTGCTATTTTACCTGCAAGCAATTCTAACGGAACCTCTAACCCACTGGCAATAGCTTCAAAGTGGATTTATAAGCTCATTAACGCCAACAATTATTCGCAATGGGTTTTCGTTGGCGGAACTGCAACATTGCCTCCCGGTGTAGGTTTTTCTATGAAAGGTACTAGCGGAACAGATGCAACAGATCCTGAAGGCACCGGAGTAACTAATAATCCCGGAAGTGCACAGAGATATGATTTTATAGGAAAACCAAATGATGGTACTATCACTATCAATTTGGGCATCAATAATGCAACCCTAACCGGGAATCCATATCCATCAGCTTTGCACCTAAATGCTTTTCTTTTAGATGGTTCTAACGCGGCAACTGGTGGCATTGCCTACTTTTGGGAACAGGACAAAACAGTAAACTCTCATACTCTTATCAATTACAGAGGAGGCTACGGAACGTATTCTGCTGTAAGTTTGGGATCTGCTGGTATCTATACACCCGCAACTTTTAGTTCATACAACGGAGATGGTTCAGTCAACACCGGTGGCTCATCATCCGGACTTATAATAAGTAGAAAATATTCTCCTATAGGTCAGGGATTTGTTATTAGTGCCATTGCAGACGGAACAGCCACATTCAAAAATAGTCATAGGATGTTCATGAAAGAAGGCACTGGTTCGTCTCAATTTGAAAGACAAACGCCAAAAGAAAAAAAAGCAAAAGAAGAAAATTCCGCAGAAGAAGCTCCGGAAGAGGTTTCGCATTTTAGATTAAACACCATCATTGACAATCAATTTACAAGACAATTAGCATTAGCTTTTGTACCAACGGCTACCGATGCAGTTGATTATGGAATCGATGCCCTAAATATGGATGATGCACTCCCTAACGATGTTACTTTTTTAATAGAAAACGGCAGCTACGTTATTCAGGGAATTAATTTTGATGAAACAAAAAAAATTGCACTTACTGTAAAAGTTACCGCTACAGCTAGTTTTAAATTTTCTATTCCGGAGGTGGTCAACTTCGACAACACACAGAAAATTTACATTTATGATGCGCTTGATGATTCTTATCATGATATTAAAAATGGAACGTATCTGGTTACTGTTGCGCCCGGAGTATACAATGACCGTTTTAAAATAACTTTTAAGGAGACTACCCTTGGCGTTGGTGACTTTACTGCGAAAAAATTCTTCATTATCCAGGATAATACTAATAGTAAGCTAAGAGTGGAAAATCCTAATAATTTCAATCTAAAATCATTTAGATTATATGATGTTTTAGGCAAAACTGTATTATCAAAAAAAGATTTGGGAACAGATCAGAATTATACTTTTTCGACCAGCGGATTAAGCAGCGGCGTTTACATTACAGAATTCTTAACAATTGATAATGAAAGATTCACTGAAAAAATCATCATATCAAATTCAGGTAAATAAAAGATACCCCAACTAACTAAAATTAAAAATTATGATCACTACATCTTCTCTTCAAAATAATAAAATAGTACTGCTGTTTTTTCTTCTTTTTGCTTTAACAGGAAATGCTCAGATCGGGATTGGAACGATAACACCCAATATAAGTTCTGTTTTGGATGTTACGTCCGGCACAAAAGGAATGTTGACGCCCAGAATGGGAACGACACAAAAAAATGCTATTGCAACTCCGGCAGAGGGATTAATTGTTTATGATACTGATTTGAAAGCATTTTATTATTATTCAACCGGTGCCTGGGTACCAATTGTTAGCGGTGTACCAGGTCGAATCAATTTTAAACGTATAAAATCTACAGATGTTTTGGCAACGGTTTTAGCTGCTGAACTTTCTGCCGGAGGAGGATCAAAATATGTTTTAAATGCTAATACCCTGTATGAAATTAATGGTACAGTACCATTTAATTTTCCTATTGATTTAAACAATGCCTATGTTCAGGGATTAGATACCAATAACGATATTATCATTAAATCAACAGGAAACCTATTTGAAGGAGCAAATGGAGGAAGCATCAAAGGTATCACCATTATAGCTACAGCTGGAAATGTCTTTAATCTTAGTGGGGCAGCAAGCCAAAATTTAATATTTAGGGATTGTGTTGTGGCAAATTCTAATGCAGTGGGTACAATTTCAGGTTTCGGATTAGTATTTTTAAGTATCATTCAGTTTTCTGCAAATGCAAACGGAATCGTTTACAATAACATTAACCAACTATTACTTAGTAACCAGGGATGGTTTGCTAATAATACTGGAACTTATGAAAAACTTACAGGAACTTTTACCCTTGTAGAAAAGCAAGGCGGTTTTAGTCAGATTGAAGGTAGTGCAGTAGGTTTTGACGTATCTGCAAACCCTGTTATAAGTGGCGATGCTGTATTAGAATCAGTTGTTTTTACAGGTGCTAATACTACTGGTTATGTAAAACCTTATACTGCAGGTGCATATACCGGATATAATTTTAACAACAGTTGGAGCGTAAGATCTGCCGGAATACCTACTGAAGCAGATGCAAATGCAGTTGGAGATTTTTCAATGGATTATCCCGTTAATAGTGGTGCCGCAACTAATTTTGACAGTAATACTCCCAGTAATATTATAAAAGTAAATGGTATATCTACATCTTATAACTTATTTAGATTCGCAAATGATTTAACTCCAAACAATTATAATCGATTAAGATATTTGGGCAAAAAGAAAAGGATTTTTCAAATAGCAGGTTCGATCTCTTTTCAGGTAACAAATGCAGGAACCTACATCATTTATATTGCCAAAAATGGAACTCCCATAACACAGTATAAAATTTACGGAAAGGGTTTACAGGCGCTCGATATTGTTGTGCTTCCGCTAAGTGCCTCTGTTGAATTATCAAATAATGATTATATCGAAGTGTATGCTCAACGTAATTCTGGTACCACAACTGGTATTATTACTCCAAATATGACAATCATTATTAAGTAATTTAAATTTAATAATGAAAATTCAATTTGTATCAAAAGGGAATAGCATTTAAATCTATTCCCTTTTGTTTAATGCATTTGAAATATCCTTTACTCAGAAATTTATATCCGGGTTATGATAATAAGAAGGCTTTGCAACATTTTCAAAAGGCCCTTGAATTGGCCACAACCAGTTCTGATAAAAAAATTTTTACTAAAAATATTGAGCAACTCCGTTATAAAAATTAAAACAGAAATAAATGATTTACACTATTAATAATTTTTCATAACATCCTCACGCTTATATACAATGTGTTATTTAAATATTTTTTTTCACAATAAACAGCTGTTAAATCTTTAATAAATATTGATTGTTAATATTCTAGGAAAACGTATATTTGAGTAACTAGAATATTAAATAGCGTGCAAGAAAAATCAAAATCACATAGTTTTTTATTTCCCAAAACTCCTACGGGAGTAGACGGCCTTGATGAGATTACTGATGGCGGATTTCCGAAAGGACGGCCAACTTTAATCTGCGGTGGTGCCGGCTGCGGAAAGACATTGTTATCAATGCAATTCCTTATTAAAGGTATTACAGAATATAACGAACCCGGAGTTTTCATGTCTTTTGAAGAACCTTCGGATGACCTTACTTTAAACGTAAAATCACTTGGCTTTGATCTGGAAAAGCTGAAAAAAGATAAAAAACTCGTTGTAGATCATGTAAGAGTTGAAAGATCTGAAATTGAAGAAGCCGGCGAATACGATCTTGATGGTTTATTCATCAGGTTAGGACATGCCATTGATTCTATAAAAGCAAAACGCGTTGTACTTGATACTATAGAATCTCTTTTTGCAGGTCTTGACAATCAGGCGATTCTTAGAGCAGAGTTGCGAAGATTATTTCATTGGCTGAAAACCAAAGGCGTAACAGCAATTATTACAGGAGAACGTGGTGAAGCAACTTTAACGCGTCAGGGACTGGAAGAATACGTTTCAGATTGTGTTATCGTTCTGGATCATCGTGTTATTGAACAGGTTTCGACCAGAAGACTTCGTATTGTAAAATACAGAGGGTCTACACATGGTACAAACGAATATCCTTTTCTTATTGACGAAGACGGAATTTCGGTATTGCCTATTACATCATTAAAACTGGATAACGAAGTCTCTTCGGATGTTATTTCGACCGGAGTTCCGGGATTAAACGAAATGTTTCAGGGCGGCGGGTTTTATCGCGGAAGTAATATATTAGTATCCGGAACAGCGGGAACGGCTAAAACTACCATTGCATGTTACTTTGCGAATGAGCAATGCGAGAAAAAAGAAAAAACAATTTATTTTGCGTTTGAAGAATCACCTCAGCAATTGGTTCGTAACATGAAATCAATCAATGTTAATCTTCAAAAGCATATTGACAACGGTACTTTGCAAATACATTCTTCACGTCCGTCATTAAACGGTCTTGAGCTGCATTTGCTTACACTTCGAAAATTAATCAGGGAGTTTAAACCTACTACTATTATTATCGATCCTATTAGTAATCTAATTACCGTGGGAAGTGAACATGAAGTACGTTCGATGCTGGTGAGGCTGATTGATATGCTGAAGGCAAACAATATTACGGCTCTTTTTACGTCACTAAACAAACAAACGGATAATTTTAGACCTGATCTTGCAGAAGAATCTGTATCCTCATTAGTAGACACCTGGATTACTGTACGTGATATGGAAGGAATTGGCGAAAGAAACCGCGGGATATTTATTGTAAAAGCCAGAGGAATGGGCCATTCTAATCAGGTAAGGGAATTTGTGATTACCAATAATGGTATAGAATTACTGGATGTCGAATTAGGTCCTCAGGGTATCCTGACAGGTGCTGCAAGAAAAACACATCAGTTCAAGAAAACAATTTCTGATATTAAACTTCAGAACGAAATTAGTAGAAAAGACAGGGAAATCGAGCGCAAACGCAGGGTTCTTGAAGCCAATATTGAAGCGCTCAAAAATGAATTTGAATCTGCAGAAGAAGAATTAAGTATTCTGAAAGCTACAGAGGAATTACAGGAAAAACTGTCTTCTAAAAAAAAATAGACTAAAATGAAAAAAGAAGCTGTAGCCGAATGGCAATTACGATTATATATTGCGGGTCAAACGCCAAAATCAATAACGGCACTGGAAAATATAAAAAAATATGCCGAAGAGCATCTAAAAGGAATTTACAGCATCGAAATTGTAGATTTGCTTAAAAATCCGCAATTGGCAGAAGGCGATCAGATTTTTGCTGTACCTACTTTAGTGAGAAAATTTCCAGAACCTATTCGCAAGATCATTGGCGATCTTTCGAATGAGGAACGAGTACTTGTTGGGCTTAATATAAAACCCTTAAACTCTTAGAATAATGGATGATTCATCTGATGGCTCAAGTACAACCAAACATCAATTTATGCTTTTTGTTTCGGGTATGTCTGTTAAGTCAGGTCATGCTATCGAAAACCTGCGTAAAATCTGCGACCAATATCTCAAAGATGATTACGAGTTAGAAATTATAGACATTAGTCGCGATACAGAGCAGGCAGCAATACATCAAATAGTGGCGATACCTACTCTGATAAAAATAAATCCTGCTCCAAGACGAATAATTCTTGGAGATCTATCAGACAAAGAAAAGGTATTAAAAATACTAAACATACGCGAATAATTTGAAGGACAATAATACAAATATAGAATCCCTACAAGCTGAAATAGCTGCCCTGAAAGAACAACTTTACGAATCTAATAGTATTGTTGATGCTATAAAACAGGGAGATGTTGATGCCTTGGTAGTGAATACAAATGGAACTCCGCAACTTTATTCGTTAGAAACTGCTGATTATACTTTTAGGCTCTTAATTGAAAAATTTGGACAAGGCGCCCTAAGTATTTCAAGAAATGGACTCGTATTATATTGTAACGACTATTTCTCCAAACTTATAGGTATTCCTGCCGAAAAAATAATTGGAACTTATATTTATGAATACTTCAATAGTAAGGACAATTTTGTACCTATTCTCGAAGCTTTAAAATATGGTATCACAACACATGAAATTGTATTTAAAACAGAAACCTACAGAAATACTTTTCCTGCCTATATAGCCGTAACCGATCTTGAACCCGCTGTTCAGGGAATTGGAATTGTGATTACAGACCTAACGGAGAAGAAAAAGCACGAAGATGCATTAATAAAGCATCAAAAAGATCTCGAAGAAAAAATTCATGAATTAAACAGAATAAACGCAAATCTGGAGGAATTTATTCATGTAATATCACATGATCTTAAAGAACCGCTTCGAAAAATTGTAATGTATAATGGCAGAATAGATGCCAG
>Ga0247813_10000291_pt1 | contig 55449 bp, 48 predicted proteins | sample UWRJL169409C1_FD_180719 | JGI IMG/M metagenome (GOLD analysis project Ga0247813, IMG submission 180719) | Plant litter microbial communities from Arlington Agricultural Research Station in Wisconsin, United States - UWRJ-L169-409C-1 | ecosystem: Environmental > Terrestrial > Plant litter >... | reverse complement strand
AGGTCGGCGAATCTCGCCGCAGGTCGACCGCGACGTCGTAGATGCGGCCGCGGATGCAGCGGACCAGCTTGTCCTGGCCGTGCGGCGGCGTCTGGAAATGCAGGCCGCGCAGCGTGAAGCGTGGTTTCGACAGCGAATGATTGTCTTGGACGAAGCCACAATCGATGCCGATCGCGGCGAACGCCTTGTCCGAATACACCTCGGTGAACCAGCCGCGGCTGTCGCCGAAACGCTTGGGGGCGATCAGTTTGACCGGGTTTTGCGTCATCGTCATTCAATCGTTCCTTACGAACCGCGCGTATCGAGCATCGCACCATGCTCGACGAATGAAATTGGGTGACGTCGCGTGCGGTTGCCCAAGGGCATCACCTCGATCGCAACCCGTTCACGACCGCGCTCCCCAAGCGGCGTCTCCACAGCGCAATCGCTTGCATTCGTCAAGGCGATGGTGCGGCGCCACGTCTTCGACGAAGGCCGAGCGGGGCTAGCGTGCGACGTCTCGCGCGAGCGCGTGTACGACGGCGAGATGATCGTGCCAGGTCGGCGGCGTCCAGTCGCCGATCCGGGCGAGCGCAGCGTCGCGGCGTACCGCTGAGGGGCCAGCATAGTCGAGGATGGCGTGTATCCACGCCGCCCCATCGAGCGGATCGAGATATTCGGGCGCGGCACCGCCGGCCTCGCGCAGCGCGGGAAGGTCGCTGCATACGACTGGCGTCCCGACCATCAGTGCTTCCGCGACCGGCATCCCGAACCCTTCCGCAAAGGACGGCATCAGCAGTGCACGCGCGCCGGTCAGCGCGGCGGAAACATCGGCATCGGCCATGCCGTTGATCTCGTCGACATGCGCGGCGACGGCCGGGCAGCGTTCGAGCATGTCGACGATGTTCTCGTTCTCCCAACCCCGCTTGCCGATCACCAGCAGGCGTGGGGGAAATGCGGTGGTCTCGGCCAGGCGACGCCAGATGTTCAGCAGCAGCAGATGGTTCTTGCGGGGTTCGATCGTGCCGAGGCAAACGAAATAGGGCTCGACCGGCGGGACGAAGCGCGGGGCCTGACGCACCGCGCCGTGGGTGCCCAGCGATGCGACGCGGATCGCGGGTCGATCCGCACTCGGTAGCAGCCGCGCCAGACCGTCTGCGGTCGCCTGGGAATTGGCGATCAGGCCGTCGGCGAGGCGCGCCAGCGTGGCGATACGCGTGCGATGGATCGCGCCGCCACCGGGGCGCGCATATTCCGGATGCTCGATCGGAATGAGATCATGGACCAGGGCGATGAAGGCGCCGCCCTCGCGCGCCACGATGCGCGCCATCAGGCGCGGCCGATCCAGCGTGTCCGGCGAAGGCTGGATCAGCACGCGTCCGGCCGACGACCGTTTGGCCGGGACGGGCAGGGGGAACAGCGCCACCATCCACCAGAACGCGTCGATCTTGCGGCTGATTCGCGGTCGCCGATTCCCGGTTGCCCAGCGCTCCTCGATCCGGTCCAGATAGCGCCTTGCCCAGAATGGCGACAGCCGCCCATAGCGCTTGAACAGCGGGTTCCAGCCTGAGAATGACAGGGTGTCCGGCAATCGCCGCAGCAACTCCCGCGCGTAGTAAAGCTCGACGCGATCGACGCCGCTCGGCTGATTGACCAGCACCCTCGACAACAGCCGCGTCAGGCTCAGTACGATTTCCGGTTCGGCGCCGTCTTCGCTCACTCGGCCGCGGCCTCGAGCATGATCGGGACATGCGTTGCCGTCAGCCGTGCGACCGATCCCTCGACCACCATCTCGACCCCCTCGTCGCTGCTCAGGCCGCCATGGACCAGGCATCGATCGCGCAGCACGCGCGTGAAGGCGTCCCATAGCGCACGGTCCGGCACCGTCGGCTTCCCCCAGAAGCTGTCCAGCGATCCCGAATGGACCAGCCCTTCGATACCGTACAGCGCCTTGCCGAGGGCATAGGTGGGTATCCCGGCGCCGAGCGAGAGCGTGCCGACGGTACTGTTGATCGTCACCACGCCGCGCGCGCCCTCGATGATCTTGGCGATGTCACCGCCCTCGAGATACAGCACGCGGTGGCCGACACCAAGTGCGTCGGCTTGCCCGCGGATGATGCGGCGCCAGTCGATCACGCCGGTATCGAGCGGGTGGCGCTTGATCACGAGCGTGCTGCCGGCAGGTGCCGCCCTGGCGAAGCTCTCGATCGTCGAGAAGACCGCTGACGACATGCCGGGGTAATGCGAATGCACGCGTAGCTGATAGTCGGAGTTGAGCTGCAGCGGCATGACGAAATGCCCGTCGCTGCCCATCGTCTCGAACCGCTCCAACTGCTCGGCGATGCGACGCGCCCGGCGTTTACGGTCCAAATACTGTCGCAGATACGCCCATGCCTCGGCATAGGCGGGCTCGGTCCGGTGCGTGCGATAGCCGGGGAAGCGCCAGCCGTTCAGCTGCGATTTGAGATAGTAGAATATGGTCGTGCGAACGCGCTTGGCGAAATCACTCGGTACCGGCGGCTGTTTGGTCGACGGCGGAAGGCGCTCGGCCTGCGCGAGGTACCAGGCCGGATCGCTCGACAGCATCGAATGGCCGTTCACGCCATCCTGCTCCAACGTCATGAAATCGGGGCGGATATAGCCCTCCTCGAAAACCCATACGCGGACGCCGCGCATCGAGGCGACGATATGCGCCGATCGGTGGTGCGGGCGGCAATCGCCGTACAGCACGATGTCGGTGATCGCGTGGTCGTGGACGAACCGCCCGAAAAATTCGGGCCACTCCACCAGCGTACCGGTGTAGTCCGTGGCCTCGTCTCGCCAATCGTAGCGGTCGCCGCCGTTCAGGTTGATACGGTGTACCGTATGGCCGTCTGCCCGCAGCCGCCCCGCCAGCCTTCGGAAGAAGTCGCCATGGGGGCCCTGCAAGAACCCGAAGACCTGTTGTTCCCGCATTATCAAAACTTTACGCCAGTCCCAACTTGATCCCGATGCGTGCGATGCGGCGATTGACCCGCGCCTGCAAGTGCCGAAAACGCATCGCGACCGTCAATGCGGGGCGATAGTCGGGCGAGGCGAGGCGGTCGACAAGATTTTCTGCCGTGCAGCGCTGGCCGGTCACGGGATCCATGTAGCGAGGATAGAGGATCAGCGCCGCGGCGCCAAGTTCGGCCAAGGTGATCCGCCGCGTCCGACGCGGCACCGGGCCGGACAGGTCGGTCGTCAGACCCCAACCGGCATAGAAGGGGTGCCCGTGGGTCGTCACCGCCTTGCCGCGCATCAACGCCTCGAAACCTGCCAGCGACGTCAGCACATGGACCGCGTCGACCTGCTCGATCAGACCGGTCATCGTGCCCTCGCGCGCGACGATATCCGCATAACGAAGCGCATCCGCATCCGCGATCCGACCCCTGCGATGTCCCTGGTCGACATCGGGGTGAGGGCGATAGACCACCAGGGCATCCGGTTCGGCATCGCGTACGCGACGCAGCAGGTCGAGGTTCCCGGCGACGCCGCACCCCGATGACAGGACCGACAGGTCGTCCTCGACCTGCCCGGCCACCAGAACGCGCCGGCGTCCGTCCAGTGGAAGTGGAATGGTCGTCCGCCCGACTTCGTATTTGCTGATGCCGCTGTCGACCATCCGCGTCATGAGCGCCTCGGCGCGCGCCAGTACGGCCGGTTTAAACCCGCCTGCCTCGATCATGATTTCGAGATCGCTGGCGCGTGACGCGTCGTAATAGATGCCGTGACGATCGACGACGATCGAGGCGGGCGGTGTACAATCGCTGCCCAGGCCGATCGAACGGACGAAGCCGTCCTCGACCCGCCAGACCGGCACGCCTCGCGCGGCGGCGCGCTGTTCGAAATCGCGTGGAACGCGTGAGGGCCAGATCGCCACGGCGCCGTTGGCGCGCTGCGCTGCATCCAGCGCGTCGCGCCAACCGGAGAAGATCGATCGGGAATCCGGTGCGACATCCCCGAGCATCACCGCAATTTGCGTCGCCTTCCAGCGCGCTATGCCGCCGGCTGCCACGATCCGCTCGCCCGCATCACTCACACATGGTTCCCGTTCGACATGATCATGCAGTGCCAGCCACAGCGGGCAACTCGGTTGAACGCGGCGTTTACCACGCCGGCGCCCTGCTTGCACGTCGCCCGCCGAACTCCGGACGGGTCAGAGTTGCGAGTAGATATCGACAGCCTGTTCGATGTCGCTGTAAATCTGCGCTTCACTCTTGTGAATGATGACGGCGCGGTCGCACAGTTCGCGGACGAGCTCGGTACTGTGCGATGCCAGGACCATGGCCCGATCGGTGCGCTTCTCGAACAACTCGTGCCGGCATTTGCGCTGAAAGTCCTGGTCGCCGACCAGGATGACTTCGTCGATCAGATAGCAATCGAACTCGATCGCAAGCGAAAGCGCGAAGGCCAGGCGTGCCCGCATACCCGAGGAATACGTCTTCACCGGCATTCTGAGCTGGCGGCCCAACTCCGAGAAATCCTCGACGAAATCCTTGATCTGAGAATAATCGCGCTGATAGATTCGCGCGATGAAGCGGGCATTGTCGTAGCCTGTCAGGCTTCCCTGGAAACCGCCGCCCAGTCCCAACGGCCACGACACCGACATCTTGCGGGTGACCTTGCCCGACGTCGGCATCTCGACACCGGCGATCAGCTTGATCAGCGTGCTCTTGCCCGCGCCGTTCCGGCCCAGCAAGGCAACGCGCTCCCCCGGATTGACGGTGAGATTCACGTTGCTGAGAACCCGCTTGCGGGCGCTGCCGTGCTTGTACTCTTTGCTGATGTTGTTGCAGACGATCATTCTACGGCCAATTTCCGGCGCACGTGACGACACAGGCCCAGGCCGATCGCCGTCAAGACGACCGAAAAGCCAAGTGGATTCCAGATGCTGTAATAGGCGGTCAACTGATCGCCCCAGACGCCTTTACGCATCATCTCCATCGCATTCACGAACGGCGAGAACAGAATGAACTCCCTCGCCTTGGGGGTCAGCCACGACACCATGTAGAACAGACCGGAAAACGGGATCATGACGTATGTCGTCACGGGCACGAACTTTTCGAGGATTTCGGACATCTCTGACAGCGGTGCGATGATCAGGCACAGCGAGAACGAGAAAAACGCGTACAGGAACCATCCCGCAATCAGCAGGCCCATATTGTCGGGCAGCGGCATTTCGCCGACGATGATCAGGATCGTCGCGATGAACGCATAGGCCATCATGCCGCCGATGATCTCGATCACGAAGCGGACGATGATGAAGTCGAGTATCTTCACCTGACGGTGATACAACAGGCTGCTGTTCACCGTGAAGACAGCCACGCTCCGCGCGACTCCGTGACGGAAGAGCGTGATCGGGATGTATCCGGTCACGACGAACGCGATGATGCTGACCCCGTGCTCCTCGGGACCCTTGGTCAGGCGCCAGAGCAGCGCGACCAGGCCGGCGAACAGCAACGGTTCGACCATGATCCACAAGAAGCCGATATTCTCGCGACCGAACCGGGTCGTGAGTTCGCGAATCATCAAGGCATGCGTGACGCGAAGCTGGACGGCCCATCCCTCGCGCAGCTTTCGAAGATGGGATCTCGCCACGATCTATTCCTCGGGCGCGTGCTCGAGGACGCCGACTATGAACATCCACGCGATGAAATAGAGGCAGGTTGCCGCCGCGAACACGATGAGGATGTCGAGCAGCCGCTTGGGCAGCAATGGCATGTCCGGCACGTTCGGGTCGACGACGCGCTCGAGGTAGAATTGCTGGCGCTGCGCCTCGGCGCGGGCCTGAACGAGGGCGGCATTCGACGTGTTCATGCTCTCGGTCGCGAACTCCTGCTCGACGAGCAGGTTTTCATAGCCACCGATCTTCGATGCGATGCCGCTGCCGTTGCCGACCACACGACTGTCCTGCGACGCGATCTGCGCCGAGATCGCGGCGATCCTGTTGCGCAGCGCCGGAATCGATGGATTGCCGGATGCTGCACCCTGCATCAGGCTCAGCTGGGCCTGCAGCGCTGCCCGCTGGGCGATCATGCTGTCCGAAATCTCAAGTGCGCCGACGGCCTGTTTGCCAGGATCGATCAACGACTTCGCGTTGCGATACTGGGCCAGTGCGATCCGTGCGGTCCTGGCGCGTTCGGTGGCAAGGTCGACCTGCTTCTGCGCTTCTGCAATGCCCTTCTTCTGGGCGCGGGCGTTCAGACGGTTGACCAGTCCTTCACTCAGATCGAGCAACCGGCGGTTCACCTGATAGGCGTCGGTTGGCGTAAACGCCTTCGCCTTGATGATCGCGGTGCCGGATTCGCTATCGAAGCGGGCGTCGACCATGTGGCTGTAATACCGGAACAGGCTCTCGAAGCTGTTGTCCGTCAGCAGTCCGGGAAAGCGCGACAGGAAATCGGCGCTCTGTGCGGCATACTTGTCGCGCACGCCCGGCGCCGATTCCAGGGCTTTCAAGGCGTCACGCGACCGTACGAAGGTCAGCACCTCGTTGGTCTGCTCCTGGCTGCCCGTCAGTCCGGTCGTCTGGACCAGATTGGCCAGCGTGGACATCGACGACCGCTTCTGCTCGGGGCTCTTGATGACGAACCGCGATTCCGAGATGTAGATGTCGGACGCGATGAAGCCATAATAGACCGTCGCCAGCATCGTCGGGACGACGACGGCGAGAATGAACCACCGCCGCTTCCTAAGCCATTTTAAAAAGGGAGATTTTTGAGCCGGCGTTTCGACTTCGACGGGCAACGAAGGGTTTTCGTTCATAAATATCTTTGCAGCCCGGAAACGGGGTGTATGAGTTGCGCCGCGGTAGGCGAACATACGGGTTGGTGCAAGGTTAAGCGTCGTCGCACGGGCGGTAGCGCGGGGCCTATGTTCAATCCCCAATGCCGATGCTAAGCGTCCGCCCGCGTATGCCGCAAGCCTCCCGAGATCATGAACGATGCATATCAAGAATTCTGTTTTCATAGGCCTGCTCGCGGGTCTGGCGGGGTGTGCCACGCTTCCTTCGAGCGGGCCGACGGGCAGCCAGATCGAGAAATCGGCGGTTGCTCCTAAGGACGGGACCGTGCCGATCCGCCTTGCGCAGGTCGATACGATCGCTGACATCCCCGTCGTCGGTACGGGTGCGACGCCGGCCGCGATGCTGCCCGATCTGACGCCGCCGCCGACCGACCTGGTCGGGCCCGGCGATATCCTCGAGGTCAACATCTACGAGGCTGGCGTCGCCCTGTTCGCGGGCAGCGGCAGTTCCAGCAACGGCCCGATCAACCAGGCCGCGGCGACTCCCGGCGTTCAGGTGCAGAAGCTGCCCCCGACGCGGATCGACGATAGCGGCAACATCAGCATCCCTTACGCTGGAACCCTCCACGTGGCGGGGCAGACCGTAAGCCAGGTCGAGGCGATGGTCCGGAAATCGCTGCGTGGCCTGTCCCAGAACCCCCGCGTGTTGATCACGGTCAGCCAGGGTATCACCAACACGATCATCGTCGGTGGCGAGGTGGTGAGGCCGGGTCGCCTCGTGCTGCAGACCAATCGCGAAACCCTGTCGGACGTCGTCGCGCTTGCCGGTGGCTATCGCGGCAACGCGCGGGATCTGACCCTGCGAGTGAAGCGGGGCGGCCGGAACGTCGATCTGCGAATGAACGACCTGACCGACAATCCTGCGCTGGACGTGCGCGCCTATCCGGGCGACCGTCTTATGCTCATCAACAATCCTCGTACCTATTCGGTGCTGGGTGCATCGGGTCGCGTTGAACAGACGGCCTTCAGCCGCTCGTCGGTATCGCTTGCCGAAGCGGTCGCCACCGCAGGCGGGGTCAATCCCGGTGCCGGCAATCCGGCCGCGATCTTCGTGTTCCGCTATGTACGCGACGAACAGGGAAACGAGGTGCCGATGGTCTATCATCTGAACATGATGAAGACGGGGTCCTACTTCCTGGCGCAACGCTTCGCGATGCAGGACAAGGACGTGCTGTACTTCGGCAATGCCGCCGCCAATCAGCCGAGCAAGCTGATCCAGTTGATCAGCCAGTTGTTCTCGCCGATCCTGACCGTGACCAGTGCCGTGCAGACGGTCCAGAACAGCAACCGGTAAGATCGTCGGGGCGGTCCCGGGAACCGCCCGCCGTCAATTGTCTCGTCTACCGAATGGCATGAACCCCGCCCGCTCGGTATGAGCAGTGGTGTCGCGCAGCGGGAGCTTACCGATGGATCAGACGATCGCTCGGATCGATCATCCGCCCGCAAGCCGGCTGATCGGTCGCGGTGAAAGCGGCGAGGTGTTCTGGCTCGACGAGCACAGGGTGTTGAAGCTGTTCTTCGCGCATGTCGCGTTGCACACCGTCGAGCGCGAATTGCTGGCTAGCGCGGCGGCCTTTGCGCGCGGACTTCTGGTGGCGGAGCCGTTCGAGATCGTCCGCGTCGGCGATCGTCATGGCCTGACCATGCGGCGTCTCGCGGGCCCGGTATTGTTGCGCAAGGTCGGGAAGCGACCGATCGGCATGACGCTGGCCCTGATCGCGCTGGCCCGGTGGCAGGCGCGGCTGCATCGGCAGCCGACCGACGTGGCGCTTCCGACCCTAACCGCCGTGCTGACGAACCAGCTTGCCTCTTCCGTCGCCGACGGACGGGCGATCGCGGTTGCAACGCGCATCATGCTGGAGGGGCAGGGCGGTGATCGCCTGTGTCATGGCGACCTCCACTTCGGCAATATCATCGCCTCGCCGCAGGGGCTTGCTGCGATCGATTGGGCCAAGGCGAATATCGGCACAGCCGAGGCCGATGCGGCCCGCAGCGAACTGCTCATCCGGTACGGCAGTTACGGCCGTTTCATGCGTCGGTTCCCGCCCGCCAGGTCATTTCGCCACGTGTCCGCGGAATGGTATCTTTTCTGGTACTGCGTCCTTTCGGGGCGCCGTCGGCGAGATATCATACGCTGGCGGTTGCCGATCGCGGTGGCCTGGATGCAGGGGCAGACGACGATGTACGTGCCCGGTGTCACGCGGGCGATCACGCGCATGACCGCTCGCTACGAATAGCGATCGGACCTGCGGATCAGACGACGGCACGGAGGTCGGCGCGCGAACCGCTCGGTCGGTCGATCCGCCGCCACTCTTCCTTTGAGGTTGCGCGCAAATCCGCTATCGCCGCCAAGTCATGCTAGAAAACTCGATTGGACGCCGCGGTAAGGTGATCGCGGATGCGTGGCTGACATTGTCCGTTCACTTCGATGCCTTCCTGTTCGATCGCAACGCCTATCTGACGGCCGCCCGCTGGTGGCTGAAGCGCAAGCGCTTGCGGGCGCGGGGGCAACTGGCGCCGCTGCTCAGCCAGTCGCCGAATGCGTACAGGCTGTGGGCGCTACGGCACGGTCGCGAGTTGGTCACTTCGGGGGCGGTGGACGGCCTTCCCCCCATCGTCGCGCTGGTGGATACGACAACCGCGCCGAAGCCGAAGGCGCTGGCTGCGACGCTGCGCAGCCTGGCGGACGAAGGCATCTTCGCATTCCCGATCGGGACGGATCGCGCGGACGATCTCGCCGCCGCGTCGGCCGCGATCGACTGGCGCGCAGGCCCCTGGGTGTTGCCGCTGGTCGCGGGCGACCGGGTAGGTCCGGGAACAGCGGCTGCCTATCGCGCTGCTCTGCAAGACCATCCAAAAGATACTGCGCCGCTCTCCGTCATATTTGCCGACGACGACCTTCTGGATCGCCGGAACCGACGTAGCACGCCCCATTTCAAGCCGCGCTGGAACGGCGAGCTGTTTCGCCATCACGACTATCTGACCGGTGCCTGCGTCGTACGCGCTCATCCGGGCGACATCGCTGCGCTCGGCGATGCACCGGATTGGGCACATCAACTCGTCGCGAAGGCCGCGGCGCGGGGTGTGCCGGTCCATCTTCGGCGGATGCTGCATCATCGGCGTGCGCGCATCGCCCCGCGCATTCCGGCGGCACCGGCATTCGTGACCGCGGATCTGCCGCCCGTGACGATCATCGTGCCGACCCGCAATCGCCTCGACTTGCTGCGCACGTGTCTGGAGGGGGTCGCGGCGACCGATTATCCCGACCTCGATGTCATCGTGGTCGACAATGACAGCGACGATCCGGATACGCTCGCCTATCTGGCGCAACTCGATCCGGCCCGGCATCAGGTGCTGCGCCACAGCGGCGCGTTCAACTTTTCGGCGATCAACAACCGGGCCGCCGACATCGCGCGGGGGCGGCTCCTCTGCCTGCTCAACAACGACATCGAAGTCATCGCGCCGGACTGGCTGTCGATCATGGCGGTGCAGGCGCAACGCGACGATGTCGGGGCAGTCGGCGCGCGCCTGCTCTATCCCGATGGCCGTATCCAGCATGCCGGCGTGGTGATCGGCGTCGGCAACGCCGCGGGCCATGCGCATCGGTTCGTTCACGCGGACGATGAAGGCTATTTCCACCGCCACAGGCTGCCGCAATTCACCTCCGCGGTCACTGCTGCGTGCCTGCTGGTGAAACGCGAGCGGTTCCTGGCCGTCGGGGGGCTGGACGAACAGAATTTTGCCGTCGCCTTCAACGATGTCGACCTGTGCCTGCGCTTGAACCAGCGAGGCTGGCAGTCCTTCTATGAGCCGCGTGCGACTCTGATCCATCATGAATCGGTATCGCGCGGACTGGACCGTGACCCCGTCGGTGCGGCGCGCTTCGCGGGTGAACTGGCAGCGCTCCAGCGGATTTGGAAGACGGACGAAATCGTCGATCCGTGGCATCACCCGCAGCTCAGCCGCGCGGCTGAGCGTTTCTCGGTCGCGATCTGACATCATGCGGCCATCCATTCCCGACCATAGGCTTGCCCTGCCGCAAGTGACGCTCTGTGCGGCGACCTCGGTCAATGTTGCCGCGACCGTGCGGGCACTGAATGCGAGCATGGCACAGGTCGATTTCGCCGCGTGCAAACTGTTCACCGACGCGGACTTGGTGCTCGATCATCCGGGCATCACGGTGGTCCCGATCCAACGCATCGCGTCGTCGGCCGCGTATTCCGATTTCCTGCTGTCGCACATGGTCGATCATATCGACACATCGCACTGCCTGGTCTCGCAATGGGACGGGCATGTCATCGACGCGGGGCGGTGGCGCCCCGAGTTTCTTGACTACGACTATATCGGTGCGAGCTGGCCCCAGTGCGACGACGGGCACGACGTCGGCAATGGCGGCTTTTCGCTCCGCAGTCGAGGGCTGATGGAAGCGTGCCGCGACCCCGATTTTCGACCGTCCCATCCCGAGGATCTGGCAATCGGCCGCGTGAACCGTGCGTGGCTGGAGGGCAGGGGGATGCGTTTCGCGCCCCGCGCGCTAGCCGATCTGTTCTCTGCGGAACGCGCCGGGGATCCCGAAGCGAGCTTCGGCTATCACGGCATATGGCATATGCCGCGGACGATCGGCGCCGTGCCGTTTTGGGACGTGTATTGCAGTCTGGACGACCGTGGCACGGTCAGGCATGACTTCGCCGACCTCGTGAGGCAAATGCGGCAGGGGCGGGGCGGGCCCGGCCGCGCGATGCGGATGCTGGTCGATCGGTGGCTGGTCGATCGACAGCGCAATGCCAGGCGAACCGGTCCTGGTCGACGTTCCCTCCCGATATTTCCGCACAAAGGACGCTAGCGTCGTGACCAATCCCTTTCCCGGTTTGCCACTGATCGAATCTCCGCTGTTCCCGGCGCTCGTCGATACGCAGGGCTTTACGGACGAAGAGTTCCGGATCGCCAGCGACCTGCACCGCAACGGCTATGCGGTCCTCGATTTCCCCGACGTCGATATCGACGCGCGGATCGACCGGATCAAAGACGCGCTGGGGCCAGAGTACGGTATCGATTTCGCCGATCCGGAGAGCGACAAGACGATCGGTCAGCGGCGCATCCAGGACGCCTGGAAAACCAACGACGATGTTCGTGCGATCGCCGCGAACGAGGCGGTCATCGCACTTTTGAGCAAGCTCTACGGTCGCGCCGCATTCCCTTTCCAGACGCTCAACTTTCCGGTCGGCACGCAGCAGGACGGGCATTCGGATTCGGTGCATTTCTCCAGCCTGCCCGAACGCTTCATGTGTGGGGTCTGGTTGGCGATGGAGGATGTCGGTCCCGCTGCGGGCCCGCTGTTCTACTATCCCGGATCCCATCGCTGGCCGATCATGACCAATTCCCTGATCGGGCGGCGCGGCCATGGCAGCGCGCTGCAGTCGGCGCAGGACCCGTACGGCGCGGGCTGGCGCGCGCTGTGCGAGGTGCATGCGTCGCAGCAGGACGTCTTTCTCGCACGCAAGGGACAGGCGCTGATATGGTGTGCGAACCTGCTGCACGGCGGCAGCCACCAGACCGATCCGCGTCTGACCCGCTGGTCCCAGGTGACCCATTATTACTTCGACGATTGCATCTATTACACGCCGGCCTTTTCCGACGAGGCATTGGGCCAGTTGGACGTTCGCACGATCACCGCGATCAGCGACGGGGAGCCGCGTCCGAACCAATATCTCGGGGAAGACGTTACGGAAATAGTCGGCACCCGCGAGGTTGCGGCGCGTCCGTCGTGGCGACGGAAGGTGAAGCGCTTGTTCCGCTGAAACGCGCCTTCGAAGGCGCTGACGGGCCACCCGATGCGGACGTTGCAAAAGTCCGTGTTTCATGGTTGTCCTGCCACGCCGACATTCTTGCCAAGGCGTTAACCCGACTTCGCAAATACTACATAGAAATTCCAAAGATTTAGGCGAAAATATGCATCCTGCGTCGATTTCCCCGGAGTTTTCGAGTTCGGAAACGACCTTGCTGCCTTATCGCGATGCGGTCTCTGCGTTTTTGAAGAACGCGCTGGTTCATGATCTTGCCCAATCGCCGGCAGGTTTCTTCAGGGACTCGATGTCGGCGCACGATCCAGAGGGCATGGTCGATCGCGATGACGATGCGACCGTCCCGCAGTCGGGTTCTGTGCTGCTGCTTCCCGTTTTCTATAAGGCACGACGATCGCCACGGTTCGCCGGCAAGTCGATATGCGTGCCGCGGTTCGGCGATACACGCGTCGATGACGCGGTCTTGCGGCATTCGGGATGCAACGCCGTTCTGCGACCCGCCGTAAGCGCCGGCGGATCGTCGATCCGCGGCTTTATCGACGCGATCTGCTCGGCCGGATTTGTCCTGGCCTCGGACGCGTTCGTCGCCATGACCGCGGCGGCGTACGGCGTGCCGTTCGGCTACTGCGGCAATGGCGGCGATATCTCCGACGAGTGGGCCGCTGCGGCCGACCTGCTGGGGATCCCGAGCGCGGGTCAGGCTAAGGTGGATGCTGCCATCCAGTCCTATGATCGCGACATTGCGCCGGTCATCGCCATCCCACCGCTGTGGCCGTTGTTGTGTTCGACCAGCGGTCTCCCGAAGACCGCCGGCCTGCTGATGGTCTTGAAATATGAACTGGAGCGTTCGACCGGCGATTCCTACGACGAACTGAATGACTTCATCGAGCAGGCAACGACCCGCGTTTCGTATGAAGAGCAGATCTTGGCCTCCACGACCAAGGCGTCCGATCAGCAGTCCGGCCAAATCCAGGAGATGGCCGAGGCCAAATCTGCACTCGAAACCGAGATCGCGGCCCTGGAGCAGAAACTGGCTCTCGCGCAGACGCAGTCAGCCAGCGACAGGCATGATGATCAGCAGCAGTTCGCCGAACAGAAGGCCGTGCTGGAGCAGCAGGTCGAGGCCATTCGCCAGCGCCTGGCAACAGCGAACGAGCATTCGCGACGGCGGATCGAACTGCACGATGCCGCCGAACAGCACCGCGCCGCACTGGCTGCGGAAAACGAACAATTGCGCAGGATGTCGGCGGAACTGGCGTCCGAGCGCAACCACCTGAAGCGTCGCGCCGGCGATTATGAAGAGATCGCCGATACCCTGAGGCAGGATATCGCCGCACTATCCGGCGAGATCGACGAGCAGCGGCGCCAATCCGACCGCCGCGTCCAAGGCCTGGCCATGGAGCATGAGGAGGAACTGACAGCCCAGCGCGATGCCTATCGCGCGCTCGAGGCGGACCTCGGTCGTCTGCAAGAGGAGATGGTCCGCCTGATCAGTGAAGGCAGCGACCGTACGCAGCACGCCGAAGCTCAATTCGAGGCGGCGCGGCATTCGGCGGAGCAGGACATCGCCCGTTCGGCGGGTGAGCAGGGTGCGGCCGACCAGCGCAATGCCGCGTTGAGCCAGGAGATTGCCGTATTGACGGAGCAACTCGCCGCGGTGGCCGCCGACGCGGAAACCCGAGGACAGCAGATCCAGCAGCTGCGCGCCGAATTGCTGCACGTCAGGTCCCAGGCCGATTCGTTGCGAGACCAGTCGCAGTCGCTGGTCGCGCAGCATGTCGCGTTACGCGATAATTTGAAGCTCACCGAAAGCGAGGGGCTGGCCAAGGCCGCGCGCACCGATGCGGCGTTGTCCAGATACTGGACCCTGCTGGGTCAGAGCAGCGCGCAATTGAAGGGGCCATCGGTCCTGGTCAAGCTGGCGAAGCTGAACCGGAAGTCCAAGACGCTGCGCGACCATCGCGAGATCATCAGCAAGTTTTTGGATGGGTTCAGCGAGACCGAGTTGGGACTGTCCAAATCGGGTCGCAAGCAGCGTATCACGCAATATCTGATGGGTGTGACGCCCGACGTCGAAGATTTTCCGATCCTGAACCGCGATATCTACCTCTTCCTCAATCCCGACGTCGCGGCGGCCGGGATCGATCCGTTCATTCATTTCATCCAGAACGGTCAGTGGGAATCCCGCATCATTCATCCGACGCTGGATCTTCCCTATTACGTCGCCCGCTACCCTGAAGTCGACAAGTTCAAGAGTTCGGCCGTCGAGCATTATTTCAAGTTCGGCGTCACCAAGAACTACGACCCGTCACCGGTGTTCAGCACGAAATGGTATTTCGACCATTACACCGATGTGAAGATGATCGGTATCAACCCGGTGATCCATTATCTGCGGTATCCCGGATGCCAGCCGCACCCCGATTTCGACTCGGACTATTACCGGCGGCATAATCTCGACGTCGTGTCCCACGGCATCAATCCGCTCGCGCATTACGACCTTTGGGGGCGGCACGAAGGCCGGCGTCCGAAGGCGAATGTGCAGCCTGTCTTCGCACCCGTCGCGTTCGGCGTACCCGCGCCCGTGCCTGCGCCAGTCGCCCGGCCTGCGCCGCCGCCGCCGCCGCCGAGCGCGCCCGTCGCTCCGACGCCGGTACGCGAGGAGGTCCTACCGGCCGCGCCCGCGGAGGGGCGGCCGATCGTGGTCATGATGGACGCCTTCTATCCGCGGCCCGACGAGGATTCGGGGTCGCTGGACCAGGTTAATTTCATCCGCATATTTCAGAACCTTGGATACGACGTCGCGTTCATCGCGCTGCTGAATTTCGGCGACGCGCCCGATGTCGGTGCGAAGGTCTCGGCCCTTGGCGCGCACTGCATCACCAGCGCAGAGTTCTCGTCCATCGAAGAATATCTGTTCCTGAACCAGGAACGGATCTCGATCATGTTCCTGTCGCGCGTCCATTTCGGGGGTGCCTGGATCGAGCGCGCGCGTGCCTTTTGTCCGAAGGCCCGGATCCTGTTCAACACGGTCGATCTGCACCACATTCGCGAGGAACGCGAAGCCGTCCTGCGCGGCGACGCGGAGGGTGCCGCGCGCGCGCTCGAGACGAAGAAGCTCGAATATGACTGCATGACGGCTGCCGACGCGAGCATTGTCGTTTCGGAGCATGAGGAGAAACTGCTCGCCGCCGAATTGCCGTCCGCCAAGGTCGCGGTCGTCCCGCTGATGCGCGAAATCCCGCGCGTGGACTTTCCGGAATGGCAGAGCAGGGCCAATCTCGCATTCATCGGCGGATTCCAGCATCAGCCGAACATCGATGCCGTGAATTACTTCCTCGACGATATCTGGCCGATCGTCCTGGCGCGGCGCCCCGAGCTCGTCTTCCATGTGATCGGTTCGCACATGCCCGACGCGATGAAGCAGCGACAGGCGCCCAATGTCGAATGGGTCGGTCATGTGCCTGAAATCGAGCCATGGCTCGACCGGCTCAGGCTGACGGTTGCGCCGCTTCGCTACGGTGCCGGTGCGAAGGGGAAGGTCGTCAGCAGTCTGCTGAACGGCGTGCCTTGCGTCGCGACGTCGGTCGCGGCCGAGGGTATGGGCTTGCGGATCGGCGAGGACATCGTCGCGTGCCAAGACCCGGACGAGTTCGCCACGGCGATCATTGCGGTTCACGACGACGCCGAGACATGGAATCGCGTGTCGCGGAACGGCTTTGAAACGTTGAGCCGGACGCATTCGATAGAGTACGCACAGGACTGTGTGCGGTCCGTACTTCTACAAATAGCATAACGTGACATAGTAAGAGAGTATAGCGATGAACCGACGCAGCCTGTCTGTTGTAATTCCTTTGTACAACCATGAGAAGTACATTGCGGAGACGTTGGCCAGCGTACTGGGTCAGGATGTTTTGCCGGATGAGATCATCGTCCTGGACGATGGATCGACGGACGAAGGCTGGCTGATAGCCGAGCGCATGCTGGCGGGCGTGCCGGGCGCGCGGGTCGAGCGTCAAGCCAACCAGGGCGCGCATAACAGCATCAACACCGCCATCGCCGCCAGCAAGGGCGAGCTGATCGCGGTGCTGAATTCGGACGACAGCTTCCAGCCCTGGAAGATCGCGCGGTGTCACCAGCTGTTCCAGAACAACCCTGCGCTCGATATCGTGTTCGGCCGCGTGGCGATCATGGATTCCGACAGCAACGCGGTTCATCAGAACGAGACGACCGACTGGCTGGATCGTTCGATCGCGTTCTACGACCGAACCCAGAACCTCGCCTTGTCGATCCTGCACGAGAACTTCGTCACGACGACGTCGAACATCGTGTTCACCCGTTCGCTATGGCAACGGAACGGTCGATTCCAGGATCTCCGCTACTGTCACGATCTCGACTTCCTGCTGGCATCGTGCCGCCACGGCAACATGCTGTTCGACCGCGACGTCGAGCACATTCGCTACCGGGTCCATCCCACCAACACGATCAAGGAGACGCTGTCGAAGGTGCATCTGGAGATCGCGGCGATCCTGGCGTCGTCGTTGGACCGGCGCACCTTGGGTTTGGCGCAGGATATCACGCGCCACGATCAGGAACTGCTCGAGGAGGTCATCCAGACCAAGGGCATCGGCGCGATGATCGCCTCGCTGGTGCCGTTCTGCAAGAATTTCGATGACCGCGGGGATTTGTACCGCAGGATTTCGGGTAACCGAATTCCGCACTTCAGCATCGACGGAGGATTGCCTTCGGTCGCGGCGATCGCCCCGGCGGCGGTGTCGCCGACGGTATCGGTAGCGGGCGGGATGACGCAGCGTCCCCTCCGGATTGCGATCGAACTGTCGTCGTTCGATCGGGGCGGGCTGGAAAAGGTCGTCCTCGACTGCGCGATCGATTTCAAACGCTGTGGCGTCGAGCCGCTGATCATATCGTGCGGCAAGGTCGGCCATCTCGCCAATGTCGCGCGGACGCATGGGATCGAGACCGTCGAGTTACCCGATCACGACCGTGAGGGCTTTTACGAGCGGCTGTTGCGGGAGCAGCCCGTCGATGTGGCGATGTCGCATTTCTCCAATGTCGGCTATCCCGTCTTTCGCAAGCTCGGCGTACCCAACATAACCTATATCCATAACGTCTACGCGATGCTGCGTGACGACGCGTTGGACAACTTCATCGCCAACGACGCTTTCGTCGATCGCTATATTTCGGTGTCGCAGCTTGCGACCGACTATGCGGTCGGGAAGCTTGGGATCGCCGCGCACAAGATAGAGACGATCGCCAACGGCCTGATCTTCGAAGAGCATCAGGGCCGGTACGAGAGCAGCCCGCCGATCAATCGTGCCGAGTTCGGTATCGCCGAAACCGATTACCTGTTCCTGAACGTGGCCTCGTACAATCTACACAAAGCGCACTACCTGATGGCCGACGCCATGCGTCTGATCCTGAAGAAGCGCAGCGACATCAAGATACTGTGTGTCGGCAACACGATCTATCCGCCGCATGTCGATCAGCTTCGCGCCGATATCGTCCATTGGGGGCTTGGGGAGCACATGCTCATGCCCGGCTATTACGAGGACGTGGCGTCATTTCACAAGGCGTCGGACGCGTTCCTGCTGCCTTCGCTCATCGAGGGGTGGAGCATCGCGATGAACGAGGCGATGTTCTACGAAAAGCCGATGATCCTGTCGCGCACCGGCGGCGCGCCGCAGGTCATCGAGAACAGCGATACGGGGCTGCTCATTCCCAATGAATATGGGGATATCCTCAACCTCGATTCTTACGTGCTGGATTCGATCGGATATGATCGGCGTCACTATCATACCGCGCCGTACCTCGCGAGCGCGATGACCAAGTTTGCCGACAATCGTGAGTATTGGCGTGAACGTGGCAAGTTTGCACGCGCAAAGGTCATCAAAAACCACGACTTCTCTGAAGTCGTTCAGCGGTACATTGAAATATGCCACCGTGTCGTAGACAAGTCTGGAAGCTGAGATGATGTCCTATCTTTCCAGATTTTTCTCGGCTCTGAAATATTATTGGCTCAACAATATCTTTCTGAAGGTTATGCCGTATTTTATCCGGCATTGGTATATGCGGAAGGTTTGCGGAATAAAGATCGGCACCCAATCATCGGTGCACGCCAATTGTTTCGTGACGGGAAATAATATCGTCATCGGCAACAACACGGTCGTCAACCGGTTCTGCTACATCGACGGGCGGGGTCCGCTCTATATTGGGAACAACGTGAATGTTTCCCATTACTCGATCATTCACACGCTGACCCACATCACCAACTCGCCCTATTTCCATGCGATCGCCAAGCCGGTCGCCTTGATGGATCACTGCTGGATCGGCGTGCGTGCGATCATCCTGCCGGGAGTCACCGTGGGGGAGGGGGCTGTCGTGGCGGCTGGCGCCGTGGTCGTGAAGGATGTCCCGCCCTACGCCATCGTCGGTGGCAATCCGGCCAAGGTCATCGGTGAGCGGACCCGCGATCTTCAGTACACGACCCGCTATTTCCCGTTCTTCGATACCGACATTCAGTAACCGAGCCTGAGAGTACGACGCTCGGTCAGTTCGCCTCCGTCCGCGGCGCACCGCTCGCGGTCACCGGCTGCGGACCCGCCGCGGTGGCCTCGAGCGTCGAATCACCGCCAAGCACCCGGTACAGCGTCACCCGGTTCTGGCCGCCGACCAGCTGGGTCGCGACCAGGGTGCGTTGCGCGGTGTAAAGCGAGCGTTGCGCGTCGAGGCTGCTGAGGAAGGTGTCGATGCCGCCGCGGTAGCGGGCTTCGGTCAGGCGGAACGTGTCTGCGGCCGCGCTCGCGAAATTCTGGTTTGCGCGGAGTTGATCGGCGAGCGTGCCCTGACGGGCCAGCGCGTCGGAGGTTTCCTGGAACGCGGTCTGGATCGACTTCTCGTAGGTCGCAAGCGCGGCGTCGCGCTGCGCCTTCGAATAGGCGACGCCGGCGACGCCAGCGCCGGCGCGGAAGATCGGGTAGCTGACCGACGGTGCGACCGAATAGTTGAAGGCGCCGCCGCTGAACAGCGATGACAGCGCGCTGCTGGCGAAGCCGAGCAAGCCGGTCAGCGACACGCGTGGGAACAGTTCCGCACGCGCTGCGCCGATCTCTGCGTTGGTGGCGCGGAGTTCGTATTCGGCCTGCACGACGTCGGGACGGCGCAGCAGGATACCGCTGTCGAGCCCGGCGGGCAGGGTGGCGAGGGTCGGCAGCGCCTGGTCGATCGATGCGGGCAGCTGCGCCGGATCGACAGCAGCGCCGACGAGCAATGTCAGCGCGTTGACGTCCTGCGCCAGCGCGGTGCGCTGTTCGGCGAGATCGGACTGCGCGGTGAACAAGATCTGTTCGGCCTGGCGCAGGTCGGTCCGCGGGGCGATGCCGCCGCGCAGCCGCGCGGTCGTCAGCGTGACGCTGCGCTGCGCGCTGGCCGCGGTGTCCTGCGCGATCTTGAGCAGGCTCTGGTCTGCCGCATAGGTCAGCCAGGCATCGGCGATGTCGCCGACCAGCGTCAGCCGGGTTGCCCGTGCCGCCGCCTCGGTCGCGAAATAGCGGTCTAGCGCGGCGCCGGTCAGTGACCGGATCCGGCCGAACAGGTCGAGCTCGAACGCGGTCGTACCGAGATCGACCGAGAACGCGCTGCGCGACCCCGACGAACTGATGACGGTGCCGCCAGCGCCTGTGCCACCTGTTCCGACGCCACCGGTACCGGTGCCTGTACCAGTTCCCCCGGTGCCGGTGCCGCCTGTTCCCGTGCCGGTTCCTGTACCAGTGCCACCGCTCGTTGCCGTGTTCCGGGCACCGTTGCCGCCGCCGGAAAAGCTGTAGCGTCCGCTGGCATCGATTTGCGGCAAAAGGTCGGCGCGCTGGATGCGATATTGCGCGCGGGCGGCGGCGATGTTGGCGGCGGCGACGCGCAGGTCGCGATTGTTGGCGAGCGCCTGGACGATGATCGCCTGCAACCGCGGGTCCCTGAAGACGTCGCGGTAGGTGATCGCCGGCAACGCCGCTTCCGACTGGCGGAGATACGCGTCGCCGACCGGCCAGGACGGCGGCACCGGCAGCTCCGTGCGCGCGTATTTGGGCGCCAGCGAGCAGCCGGCGAGCGCGGTGGCCGCGATCAAGATGGGGACGAAACGCATCATGCTGGCTCCGGCTCGGGACGTCCCGAATTGTGGTCGTCGCCGTCACGCTTGCGCCCACGCAGCTTCGCCATGCCGTCGCGAACCCCGCGGCGGACCAGCACGAAGAACAGCGGGATGTAGAAGATCGCGAGCAATGTCGCGGTCAGCATGCCGCCGATCACGGCGGTGCCGATCGCGATACGGCTGTTCGCGCCGGCGCCGGTCGAGATGGCGAGCGGCAGCACGCCGAGGATGAACGCGAACGACGTCATCAGGATGGGGCGGAGACGGATCTTCGCCGCCGACAGCGCTGCATCCATCACGCTCTTGCCGCGCTTCTCCTCCTGCTCGGCGAACTCGATCATCAGGATCGCGTTCTTCGCGGCGAGGCCCATCGTCGTCAGCAGCCCGATCTGCAGGTACACGTCGTTGATCAGCCCGCGCAGCGTCACCGCCAGGATCGCGCCGACCAGCCCGAGCGGAATGACCAGCATCACCGCGATCGGAATCGTCCAGCTCTCATAGAGTGCGGCAAGACACAGGAACACGACCAGCAGCGACAGGCCGTAGAGCAAAGGCGCCTGACCCGAGGACAGCCGCTCCTGATACGAGAGTCCCGCCCAGGCGACCGACGTGCCCTTGATCTGCCCGGCCAGCTCGGTGATCCGGTCCATCGCGTCGCCCGAACTCTGGCCCGGTGCGGCCGACCCCTGGATCTCGTACGAGGCGATGCCGTTGAAGCGCGACAGCGTCGTTGGCGCCTGGCTCCAGCTGGTCCGTGCGAAGGATGAGAACGGCGCCATCTGACCATTCGATCCGCGGACGAACCACTGGCTGAGGTCGGACGGCGAGGCGCGGTACGGCGCGTCGCCCTGGACGTACACGCGCTTCACACGGCCGCGATCGATGAAGTCGTTGACGTAGGCGCCGCCCCAGGCGGTCGACAGCGTGGAATTGACGTTCGCCTGGGTGAGACCCAGCGCGGCGAGCTTCTGCTGGTCGATGTCGACCTTCAGCGTTGCGACGTCGGGCAGTTCGGTCAGGCGGATCGACGCGAGCGATGAATCGGCCCGCGCGGCGGCGAGCAGCTTGTCGCGTGCCGCCGCAAATTCGACGGCGCTGAGGCCACCCGAATTCTGCAGCTCCATCGTGAAGCCGTTCGACTGGCCAAGACCGCGCACGGCGGGCGGCACCAGCGAATAGACCTGCGCGTCGCGGAACCCCTGGAACGCGGCGGAGGCGCGGCCGGTGATCGATTCGGCGTTGTTCTCCTTGCCCTTGCGGTCCGCCCAGGGCGCAAACGAGACGAAGCCCTGACCAGTGTTCTGGCCACTCGCGCCGCCGCCACCGCCGCCCGAGACGGTGAACATCGTGCGGACGTTCTTGCCCTCGTTCTCGAAATAATAATTCTCGACCTGCTTCTGCAGCGCGAAGGTACGGCCCTGCGTGGCCCCGGCGGGCAGCTGGAACTGGACGATACCGGCGCCCTGGTCCTCGGTCGGCAGGAAGCCGGTCGGCAGGCGCAGGAACAACACCGCGAGCAATGCGACGACGCCGAGATAGATCAGCAGGAACAGCCATTTGCGGCCGACCACTGCTTTGACGGCGCCGGTGTATTTCTCGACGCCGCGATCGAAGGTCGAATTGAACTTGTCGCCCGCGCGCGTGAAGACGCGCGAGACGCGGGGGAATTTGCGCTGGCCCCAGCTGCGTTCCGGGTCGCCATTCTCGTCGGTCTTCTTCTGCTTCAGCAGCGTCGCGGTTAGCGCCGGGCTGAGGATCAGCGCGACCGCCACCGACAGCATCATCGCCGCGACCATCGTCACCGAGAACTGGCGATAGATCACGCCGGTCGATCCGCCGAAGAACGCCATCGGCAGGAACACCGCCGACAGTACCAGCGCGATCGCGATCAGCGCGACGGTGATCTCGTCCATCGACTTGACCGTCGCATCGCGCGGGGAAAGCTCGGGGTCTTCCTCCATCAGCCGCTCGACATTCTCGACGACGACGATCGCGTCGTCGACCAGCAGGCCGATCGCGAGCACCAGCCCGAACAGCGTCAACGTGTTGATCGAGAAGCCGGCGAGATAGAACACGCCGAGCGTGCCGAGCAGCACGACGGGCACCGCGATCGCCGGGATCAGCGTGGCGCGCCAGCTCTGCAGGAACACGAACATCACGATGACGACCAGGATGATCGCCTCGATCAGCGTCTTGACGACCTCTTCGATCGACAGCTTGATGAAGTCGGTGGTGTCGTTGGCGTAGGCGTATTTCAGCCCGGGCGGGAAGCCCTTGGCCTGCTGCGCGACGAACGCCTTGACGAGTTCGGCGGTCTTCAGCGCGTCGGCGCCGGGCGCCAGCAGCACGGCGATGCCGGCGCCGGGATGGCGGTTGACGCGGCTGCGCGCGTTGTAGTTCTCGGCGCCGAGTTCGATCCGCGCGACGTCCTTCAGCTTGACGGTCGCGCCGTCGCTCTGCGTCTTCAGGATGATGTTGGCGAACTGCTCGGGCGTCTGCAGCCGCGACTGTGCGGTCACGACGGCGTTGAGCATCTGCGTATCCGGCTGCGGCTGGCCGCCGATCTCGCCGGCCGCGACTTCGGCGTTCTGCGCCTGAATCGCGCCGGTCACGTCGCTGGGGATCAGCTGCACCGCGGCGAGCTTGTTGGGGTTTAGCCAGATCCGCATCGCGTACTGAGCGCCGAACACGTTGCTGTCGCCGATGCCGGGAATGCGGCCTAGCGGATCCTGCAGGTTCGAGACGAGATAGTCCGAGACGTCCTGGTTCGTCATCTTGTCGGTCTCGTCATAGACGCCGACGATGAGCAAATTGTCCGGGTTCGATTTGCGGACGACCAGGCCCTGTTGCTGGACCTGGCTGGGCAGGCGGCTGAGCGACTGCTGGACCTGGTTCTGGACCTGGACCTGCGCGATGTCGGGGTCGGTGCCCTTGGCGAAGGTGACGGTGATCGTCACCGACCCGCGCGAGCTCGACGAGGAACTGAAATAGAGCAGCCCGTCGATGCCGGTCAGCGATTGCTCGACGACCTGCGTGACGCTGTTCTGGATGGTCTGCGCGTTGGCACCGGGGAAGGTAGCGCGCACCGTCACCTGTGGCGGCGCGACGTCCGGATATTGCGCGATCGGCAGGCCGAGGATCGCGCCGACGCCGCCGAGCATCACGATGATCGCGATCACCCAGGCGAAGATCGGGCGATCGATGAAGATTCTGGAAAGCATGAGGGTTTAGCCGGCCTTGCCCTGGCCGGATTTGGCCATCTTGTCCTGCTGGTCCTTCGACGGCGGCTTGATCACCTGCGCGGTGTTCGCCGGGACCGGCTTCACGGTCTGGTTCGGCGCGAGCTTCGACAGACCCTGCGTGACGATGCGGTCGCCGGGGTTCAGGCCGCTGGTGACAACCCAATAGGTGCCCTGCGTGCGGTCGGCCTTGATCGTCTTCTGCACCGCTTTGTTGTCGGCACTGACGACATAGACCGTCGCGTTACCCTTGGGGTCGCGCGCGACGCTCGCCTGCGGGACCAGGAACGCACGGCTGTTGATCGCCTGCGCGAACTGCGCGCGGACGAACATGCCGGGCAGCAACAGGCCCTGCGGATTGGGGAAGCGTGCGCGCAGCGTCACGGTGCCGGTCTCGACATTGACCAGCGCTTCCGAAAACTCGACCGAGCCGGTCAGGCCGTAGTCGCTGCCGTCCTCGAGCGAGAGGCGGACTTCGGCGCGGGTCGCGACGATACCGTTCCGACCCAGCGAGCGGCGCAGGGTCAGCATGTCGGCGCTCGACTGCTGGATATCGACGAACATCGGATCGAGCCGCTGGATCTGCGCGAGCGGGTCGGCCTGGCTGGCCGAGACCAGCGCACCGACCGTGAACAGCGAACGGCCGATGCGACCGGTGATCGGCGCGGGGACGGTCGTGAACTTCAAATTGATCCGCGCGGTTTCCAGCGCCGCGCGGGTCTGCGCGACCGAGGCGGTGGCCTGGCGCGAGGTCGCGATCGCGTTGGTGTAATCCTGCTTGCTGATCGCCTCCATCTCGGCGAGCGGCTTGTAGCGCGCCGCGAGGATACCTTGAGCCTGCGCATTGGCCTGCGCACTCTGCAGGTTCGCCTGCGCCTCGTTGGCCGCAGCGCGATAAAGCCGCGGGTCGATTTCGTAGAGCGGCTGGCCACGCTTCACCAGCGTGCCTTCGGTGAAGAAGCGGCGGCGGATGATGCCGGTCACCTGCGGGCGCACGTCCGAGCTTTCGAACGCGGTCGTACGGCCGCTGAGTTCGGTGGTCATCGAGACGCTGGTCGGCTGGACCACGACATAGCCGACGGTCGGGGTACCCTGGCCGGGCGCGTTGCCGCCCTTGCCCTTGCCCTGCGCCTTGTCGCCGCCGCCCGAACAGGCCGCGAGGGTGAAGGCGATCAGGGCCAAAGCGGAGCCGGTCGAGGCCAAAGGCCTCGGAAGATGTCGTACTGTCAAATCAGGTTCCGCTCGCGATCGGGGTTTGGTCGCCCTAAAGACGAAATGTACCAAAAGTGTGTCCGTTGCAAAGACGTAGCGAAAAAGGTCGCGGGTGGTCGCTTTGTCCCCGTTCGTCATCCCGGGCTTGTCCCGGGATCCAGGGTTTCAGGCGAATCGTTCATGGCTCTGAATCCCGGGACAAGCCTGGGACGACGGGGGTATTTGATGACCGACGACGACAAGAAGACCGCCGCCTACGCCGCGGTCGAGGAAGTGCAGGACGGCATGCTCGTCGGCCTCGGCACCGGATCGACCGCGGCGTTCGCGATCGTCGGGCTCGGCGAGCGAGTCGCGCAGGGGCTGGCGATCCGCGCGGTCGCGACCTCCACCGCGAGCGAACGCCTCGCCCGCGAGGTCGGAATCGCGGTCGTCGACTTCGCCGGCATCGGCCATGTCGACCTGACCATCGACGGCACCGATGAGATCGATTCGCGGCTGTTCGCAATCAAGGGGGCAGGGGGCGCGATGCTTCGCGAGAAGATCGTCGCCGCGAGTTCGGCACGGATGGTCGTGATCGCCGACGGATCGAAGCGGGTCGGGCGGATCGGTTCGGCGAAGCTGCCGGTCGAGGTTCTGCCGTTCGCTGAGACCTATGTGCTCGACGCGCTTCGGGAACTTGGCGGAGCGCCGGTGGTGCGCGCCAACTACCGGACCGATCAGGGAAACCTGGTCGCGGACTGCCGTTTCGCCGCGCTCGACGACCCGCTTTCACTCGCCGATGCGCTGGCCGCGATCCCCGGCGTGCTCGGCCACGGTCTGTTCCTGAACGAGGTCGACGGCGCGTATATCGCCGACCACGGAATCGTTACGCGGCTGGAACGCCCGGTCGCATCGTCCTAAAGGGTTGCCTATCTTGGCAACCAGATCGGACGCGCGGCGTTCGATACCCGTCTAGAGCGAGGCTTTCTGCATGACCGATACCCGAACCGCCGCTGCCCCCACGGCGGATCCCCATCTGCACGAGGACGGGTCGCTCGCGCGTCTGACCATCGATACGATCCGCACGCTGTCGATGGACGCGGTGCAGAAGGCCAATTCGGGCCATCCCGGCACGCCGATGGCGTTGGCACCGGTCGGCTACACCTTGTGGTCGCAGTTCCTGCGCTACGATCCCGCGCACGCCGACTGGCCCAACCGCGACCGTTTCGTGCTGTCGGTCGGCCATGCCTCGATGCTGCTCTATTCGCTGATCCACCTCGCCGGCATCGAAGAGATCGGCGCGGACGGTGAGAAGAGCGGCGAGGAGGCGGTCAGCCTCGCCGACATCGAGCAGTTCCGTCAGCTGTCGTCGAAGACCCCGGGCCACCCCGAATACCGGCACACCACCGGCGTCGAGACGACGACCGGTCCGTTGGGTGCCGGCTGCAGCAACTCGGTCGGCATGGCGATCGCCGAGCGCTGGCTGGCAGCACGCTACAACAAGGACGGCTTCACGCTGTTCGACCATGACGTCTACACGCTGTGTGGCGATGGCGACATGATGGAGGGCGTCGCATCCGAGGCAGCCAGCCTCGCCGGCCACCTGAAGCTCAGCAACCTGTGCTGGATCTACGACAGCAACCACATCTCGATCGAGGGCGGCACCGATCTCGCATTCGACGAAGACGTCGGCCTGCGGTTCGAGGCCTATGGCTGGAACGTCATCCATATCGACGACGCCAACGACACCAAGGCGCTCGCTGCTGCGATCGAGGCCTTCAAGGCGACTAACGACCGCCCGACGTTCATCGTCGTGCATTCGGTGATCGGTTACGGCAGCCCCAAAGCAGGCACCGAAAAGGCCCACGGCGAACCGCTCGGCGAAGAGAATATCCGCCTCACCAAAAAGGCGTATGGCTGGCCCGAGGACAAGTCGTTCTACGTCCCCGAAGGCGTTGCCGAGCATTTCCACGATGCGATTGCCGATCGCGGCGCCAAGCTGCGTGACGAATGGGTCGCGTTGACCGACAAGTACCGCGGCGAATATCCCGAGCTGTCGGCCGAGCTCGACTTGATGCTCAAGGACAAGCTGCCCGAGGGCTGGGATGCCGACATCCCGGTGTTCGAAGCCGACGCCAAGGGTCTCGCCAGCCGCGACTCCGGCGGCAAGGTGCTCAACGCGATCGCGGCCAAGGTGCCATGGCTGATCGGTGGTTCGGCGGATCTCGCGCCGTCGACCAAGACGGACATCAAGGGCGCGGCGTCGTTCGAGCCCGGCAATTACGGCGGCCAGAACTTCCACTTCGGCGTGCGCGAGCATGGCATGGGCGGCGTGGTCAACGGCATGACGCTGTCGCACCTGCGCTCCTACGGCTCCACCTTCCTGGTGTTCGCCGACTATATGCGTGCGCCAGTGCGCCTGTCGGCGATCATGGAGATCGGCGCGATCTGGGTGTTCACGCACGATTCGATCGGCGTTGGCGAGGATGGCCCGACCCACCAGCCGATCGAACACCTTGCCACGCTGCGTGCGATCCCCGGGCTCGACACGATCCGCCCAGGCGACGCCAACGAGGTCGCCGCCGCGTACAAGGCGGTGATGCAGGATGCCAGCACGCCCGCCGCGCTGGTCCTCTCGCGCCAGGCGCTGCCGACGCTCGACCGCACGAAATATGCGAGCGCGGACGGCGTGGCCAAGGGCGGCTACGTCCTCGCCGACTGCGACGGTACGCCCGACGTGATCCTGATCGCGACCGGCTCCGAGCTGTCGCTGGTGGTCGACGCGCACGAGAAGCTGATCGCGGACGGCGTGAAGAGCCGGGTCGTGTCGCTGCCGAGCTGGCATCGCTACGAATTGCAGGACGCCGCGTACAAGGAAAGCGTGCTGCCGCGCGCAGTGCGCGCCCGTGTCGCGGTCGAAATGGCCGGGTCGGTCGGTTGGGATCGCTATGTCGGGCTCGACGGCGCGACGGTTACGATGTCGACCTTCGGGGCTTCGGCACCGCTCGCCAAGCTGCAGGACAAATTCGGGTTCACCGTCGACAATGTCGTCAAGGTCGCCCGCGAAGTGATGGAGACCAAGTGATGGGTGCGCTCAACCAACTCGAAGGCTTCGGCCAGGCGGTATGGCTCGATTTCGTCGACCGCAAGTTCCTCGAGGCCGGTGGCCTGCAGAAGCTGGTCGACGAGGACGGCCTGACCGGCGTCACGTCGAACCCGTCGATCTTCGAAAAGGCGATGGGGCATGGCGATGCCTATGATTCGACGCTTGCCGACTTCGACAAGGAGAACCCCGACGCGGCGACGATCGATCGCTACGAGCACCTTGCGATCCAGGACATCAAGGCTGCGGCCGAGACGTTGAAGCCGGTCTACGACAAGCTCGACGCGAAGGACGGCTATGTCAGCCTGGAGGTGTCGCCGTATATCTCGGACGACACCGACGCGACGATCGCCGAGGCGAAGAAGCTGTGGGCCGCGGTCGACCGGCCGAACCTGATGATCAAGATCCCCGGCACGCTCGCCGGTGCGCCCGCCATCGCGTCATCGATCGCGAGCGGAATCAACGTCAACGTGACCCTGCTGTTCTCGCTCGAGGCGTATCAGCGCGTCGCCGAGGCCTATGCGATGGGTCTCGAGGAGCGCGTTCGACAGGGCCAGCCGATCGACCGGATCGCCAGCGTCGCCAGCTTCTTCGTCAGCCGCATCGATGCGACGATCGACAAGGAGATCGACGCTCGCCTCGAGAAGGGCGACGCCGAGGCGGAAGCGTTGAAGGCGGTCCGCGGAAAAGTCGCGATCGCCAACGCCAAGATGGCGTATCAATGGTATCTCGACTTCCTCAAGACCGACCGCTGGCAGGCGCTGGCCGCCAAGGGCGCGCAGCCGCAGCGGCTGTTGTGGGCGTCGACCGGGGTCAAGGATCCGGCCTATCCCGACACGCTCTACATCGACACGCTGATCGGCAAGGACACGGTCAACACGATGCCGCCGAAGACGATGGACGCGTTCCGCGACCACGGTACCGCGGCGGAGACGATCACGGCGGATGTCGATGCAGCCAAGCATACGCTGGCGGAGGCCGAACGGCTCGGGCTCGACCTGGACGGCGTCACCGGCAAGCTGGTCGAAGAGGGCGTCGCATCGTTCGTGAAGGCGTTCGACGACCTGCTCGGCGCCATCGCGAAGAAGAAGCCGGCGACGGCCTGATTACCGTCACGAACCGTTCTCCCGCGAAGGCGGGAGTCCAGGGTCAAGCAGCGGTATCGCTTGTAACCCTGGGCCCCCGCCTTCGCGGGGGAACGGCAGGGGCGCTGCAACAAGTACGGCATGACGGCGTTTGTCGGGCGGGGCGTTTCACTCCAGTTTCAAGGTACATCGCATGAAAATCGGACTGATCGGCCTCGGCCGGATGGGCGGCAACATCGCCCGCCGCCTGATGAAGAACGGGCACGAGGTCGTCGCGTTCGACCGCAGCGCAGAGGCGGTGGCAAAGCTGGCCGCCGACGGCGCGATCGGGGCGGATTCGCTCGACGACATGCGCGAGAAGCTCGACACGCCGGCGATCTGGTGGGTCATGGTCCCCGCAGGCGAGCCGACCGAGAGCACCGTCCAGGCGATCGCCGCGAAGTCGAATTCGGGCGACATCATCATCGACGGCGGCAACAGCTTCTACAAGGACGACGTCCGCCGCGCGAAGGAACTGGCCGAAAAGGGCATCCACTATGTCGACGTCGGCACGTCGGGCGGCGTGTGGGGCCTCGAGCGCGGCTATTGCATGATGATCGGCGGCGACAAGGAAACGATCGACCTGCTCGATCCGATCTTCGAGACGCTGGCGCCGGGCATGGGAACGATCGTCCGCACGCCGGGCCGCGTCGAAGGCCAGGCCGATCCGCGCGCGGAGAAGGGCTATATCCACGCAGGTCCTTCGGGCGCCGGCCACTTCGTCAAGATGGTCCATAACGGCATCGAATACGGCCTGATGCAGGCCTATGCCGAGGGCTTCGACATCCTCAAGGGCAAGTCGGGCGAGCATGTCGTCGAGGAGGAACGCTTCGACATCAACCTGACCGACGTCGCAGAAGTCTGGCGTCGCGGCAGCGTGATTTCGTCGTGGCTGCTCGACCTGTCGGCGATCGCGCTGGCGAAGGACGGTACGCTCGAAGGGTTCAGCGGCAGCGTCGCGGACTCGGGCGAGGGCCAGTGGACGATCGACGCGGCGATGGAAGAGAAGGTGCCTGCCAACGTGCTGAGCGCGGCGCTGTATGCGCGCTATCGCAGCCGCGTGGACCACACGTTCGGCGACAAGCTGTTGTCGGCGATGCGCTATGGCTTTGGCGGGCATGTCGAGATGCCCCAGTGAGCGCCCAGGTGAGTTCTGGTATCAAGCTCCTCGTCTCCGATGTCGACGGCACGCTCGTCGACAAGGAGAAGAAGGTCACGCCCGCTACCGTCGATGCGGTAAAGCGGTTGAAGGCGGCGGGTCTCGGCTTCACCATCATCAGCGCACGCCCGCGGTCGGGGATGATGCCGATCGCGGAACTGCTCGGCATCGACGAGCCGATGGGCGCGTTCAACGGCGGGATCGTCTTCAAGCGCGACGGCACCGTGATCGAGCACCACATGATCGACGTCGACGTCGTCCGCGGCGCGATGGAGATCATCGGTGATGCACCGGTCGATACGTGGTTCTTCGCGGATGACGTCTGGTATGCCAGCACCGATCAGGGCGGGCATGTCGGCAGCGAGCGGAAGGCTTCGGCGCAGGACCCGGTGATCGTCTCCGACTTCACCGACCTGCTCGCCAAGGCCGACAAGGTCACGTTCGTCAGCGACGACGAGGACCAGTTGCGCGACCTGCACGCAAAGGTGGCCGCGAAGTTCGATACGCAGGCGACGATCGTACAGTCGCAGACCTATTATCTCGACATCACGCCGGTGGCCGGGAACAAGGGCAGCGGGATCGAGGAACTCGCGGACGCGTTCGGCATCAGCTTGACGCAGACCGCGGCGATCGGCGATCAGGCCAACGACATCGCGATGCTCAAGCGCGCCAAGCTGGCGATCGCGATGGGCAACGCGCCACAGACTGTCCGCGACGTCGCGCACGAGATTACCAGCGCGAACGATGCCGACGGCGTCGCGCACGCGATCGACACCTTTATCCTTACCGGAGTTTCCGCATGAAAGACCTCGTTGCCTTCGACCTCGATGGAACGCTGGCCGAGAGCAAGCAGCCCTTGCAGGAGCCGATGGGCGAGGCGCTGGCGAACCTGCTCGACGTCGCGCATGTCGCGGTGATCTCGGGCGGCGATTGGCCGCAGTTCGAAAAGCAGGTCGCGTCGCGGCTGCCCGAGCGCGCCGATCGCACCAAGCTTTGGTTGATGCCAACCACCGGGACCAAGCTTTACCGCTTCGATGGCGAATGGCGTGCGGTCTATGCCGAGCTGTTCGAGGAGGACGAGAAGCAGAAGATCTTGCACGCGTTCGACGAGTCGCTCGAGGCGACCGGGTTCGTGCCGGAGAAGACCTGGGGCGAGCGGATCGAGGATCGTGGCAGCCAGATCACGTTTTCGGCACTCGGCCAGGAAGCGCCGATCGATGCCAAGCACAGCTGGGATCCCGACTTCGCCAAGCGCAAGGTGATCCAGGCGGACTTGCAGAAGCGCCTGCCGGGGCTGTCGATCAACATGGGCGGCGCGACCTCGATCGACATCACGCGTGAGGGTGTCGACAAGGCGTACGGCCTGAAGAAGCTCAACGAGGCAAGCGGCATCGCGCTCGACAAGATGATGTTCATCGGCGACGCGATCTTCCCGGGTGGGAACGACTATCCCGCGGAGCAGCTCGGGCTGGACGTCGTGAAGGTGAAGAACGTCGACGGGACTCTCGCCGCGATCGCCGGAATCGTCGCGTGCCTCAAGTGATATGAGCGTCGCGTTTCGCCGGGACAGCGATGAGGAGCATCTCGAACCCAAGTTCGAGATGCCGATCGCGCCCGGCCCCAATCTGGTGACGCCGCGCGGGCTCGCGCTGATCGGCGAGCGGGTCGACGCGATCGAAGCGCAGATTGAGGCGGAAACCGACGATCTCGTGCTCGTCGTGCTGAAACGCGACCTGCGCTACTGGCATACGCGGCAGACGACCGCCGAACTCGCCGAGGCGCCCGAACCCGGCGAAGTCGGCATCGGCTCGTCGGTCCGCGTCCGCATGAATGGCGGCGAACGGACGATCGCCATCGTCGGCGGCGACGAGGCCGAGCCGGGCGCCGACCGGCTCGCCTTTTCGGCTCCGCTCGCCCGTGCGTTGATCGGTGCAATGGTCGGCGAGCGCGTCGCGTTCAACGGTCGCGACGACGCGATCGAAATCCTGGAGGTGGTGTGATGGCTGCGGAAAAATTCGAACGCCACCGTCAGCCCTGGACGCAGGACGAGATCCAGAAGCTGCACACGCTCGCCAAGAAGGGTATGGCGCTGAAGGCGATCTCCAAAGCGATGACCCGCAGCGAGGAATCGATCCGTGATCGCGCCAAGGCGGACGGTCTGAGCATCGCCAAGCTGCGCTGACGCCCATCCCGTCATGCCGGACTTGTTCCGGCATCCATCGTGCCGCACAGCCCCGGCCTTATAATATGCGGAAGGATGGGCCCCGGACCAAGTCCGGGGTGACGGAGTATATGACGTGACTGTGCCAACCTACGACGCGATCATCCTCGGCGCAGGCGCGGCGGGCCTCATGTGCGCCGCGGTCGCGGGGCAGCGCGGGCGAAAAATCCTGCTGGTCGATCACGCCGACGAACCCGGCAAGAAGATCCTGATCTCCGGCGGCGGGCGGTGCAACTTCACCAACGTGCACACCGCCGCCGATCGCTACATTTCCGCCAACCCGCATTTCGCCAAGTCCGCGCTCGGCCGCTACACCGCCGCCGACTTCCTCGCGCTCGTCGAATCCTACGGCATCGCCTGGCACGAAAAGACGCTCGGTCAGCTCTTCTGCGACGGTTCGGCAAAACAGATCGTCGCGATGTTGATGGACGAATGCGCCAAGGGCAACGTCGACCTGTCGCTCGGTCGATCCATAACCGGCGTCGGACATGACGGCGACCACTATTGCGTCTCGATCGAGGGTCGCGACGTAACAGCGTCGTCGCTCGTCATCGCAACCGGCGGCCCGTCGATCCCGAAGATGGGCGCGACTGGTTTCGCCTATGATCTGGCCCGGCAGTTCGGGTTGAAGGTGGTCGAGCCGCGCCCGGCGCTCGTGCCCTTGACGCTGGGTGGTGACGAGACGTTGTTCCGCACGCTGTCGGGAGTCGCCACCGATGTCGTCGCGTCATGCGGCAAGACCGCGTTCGCCGAAGCCGCCCTGTTCACGCACCGCGGGCTGTCGGGCCCGGCGATCCTGCAGGTGTCGTCCTATTGGCGGCACGGCCAGCCGGTCGCGATCGACTTCGTGCCCGGCCAGGACGCAGGCTGGCTGCAGTCCGCCAAACGCGCGCAGCCCCGCACCACGCTCCGCAAGGCGCTCGCAGCAGCCGTTCCCGACCGACTCGCCGAGACTCTCGCCGAGCGACTGGAACTGCCCGGCGAATTATCCTCGCTGACCGATCGCAAGCTCCAGGACGCCGAGCGCGCACTAAGTCACTGGAACTTCACGCCAAACGGCTCCGAAGGCTACGCCAAGGCCGAAGTCACCGCGGGCGGAATCAGCACTGCGGAACTCTCATCGCAAACAATGCAAGCCAAACGCGTAAAAAACCTGTATGCGATCGGCGAAGCGGTCGATGTCACGGGTTGGCTCGGCGGCTACAATTTCCAATGGGCATGGGCGAGCGGGTGGGCCGCGGGTCAGGTCCTGTAGGGACAATCCGCCAGAGGCTTGCCTAAAGCAGCCCGGCCACCATCTAGGACGTACATGCCTTTCTCGAATATTCCGTCGCTTCTTTCCGAAGCGCTCGCCGCGCGTGGCTATACCGCGCTGACCCCCGTCCAGAGCCATGTCATCGAAGACAATGCGCGCGGTCGTGACCTGATCGTGTCGGCACAGACCGGCTCGGGCAAGACCGTCGCGTTCGGTCTCGCCATGGCCCCCGAACTGCTCGGCGAAGCGGGCGAGGACGGCGTCCAGCGCCTGCCCGCGCCACACAAGCCGCTCGTTCTCTGCATTGCGCCGACTCGTGAACTCGCGCTTCAGGTGAGCCGCGAGCTGATGTGGCTCTATGCAAAGGCCGGTGCGCGCATCTCGACCTGCGTCGGCGGCATGGACGCCTCGAAGGAGCGTCGTTCGCTTGCACACGGCGCGCATATCGTCGTCGGCACGCCGGGCCGTCTGCGCGATCACCTCGAGCGTGGCGCGCTCGACCTGTCGGCGCTGAAGGTCGCCGTCCTCGACGAGGCCGACGAGATGCTCGACATGGGCTTCCGCGAAGACCTCGAGCAGATCCTCGATGCCTCGCCCGAGGGCCGTCGCACGTTCATGTTCTCGGCGACGATGCCGAAGCCGATCGTCGCGCTCGCCAAGCGCTACCAGAAGGATGCCGTGCGCATCTCGACGGTGGGCGAGGATCGCGGCCACGGCGACATCAGCTACCAGGCCGTCACCGTCTCGCCGTCCGAGATCGAGCATGCGGTCATCAACCTGCTGCGCTTCCACGAGGCGGAGACGGCGATGCTGTTCTGCGCGACACGCGACAACGTCCGTCATCTGCATGCCAGCCTGGTCGAGCGTGGCTTCGCCGCGGTCGCGCTGTCGGGCGAGCATTCGCAGAACGAGCGCAACGCCGCGCTGCAGGCTCTTCGTGATCGCCGTGCCCGCGTCTGCGTTGCGACCGATGTTGCCGCGCGCGGCATCGATCTTCCTACGCTGTCGCTGGTGGTTCACGTCGAACTGCCGCGCGATGCCGAGACGCTGCAGCATCGCTCGGGCCGCACCGGTCGTGCCGGCAAGAAGGGCACCGCGGTGCTGATCGTGCCGTTCCCGCGCCGTCGCCGCGTCGACATGATGCTCAAGGGCGCCAAGATCAACGCCGAGTGGATCCCGGCCCCGACCGCCGACGACATCCGCAAGAACGACCGCGAGCGGTTGATCACGATGCTGATGCAGCCGGTCGAGATCGAGGACGAGGATCGCGAGCTGGCGACCCGCCTGATGGCCGAGAAGACCCCCGAGGACATCGCCGCGTCGCTGGTGCACATGCACCGCGCGACGATGCCGCAGGCCGAGGACCTGATCGACCAGAGCAAGCAGTCGGTCAGCGACGATCGGTCGCAGGGACCGCGCGCGGGCTTCGAGGACACGGTGTGGTTCCGCATGGACATCGGTCGTCGCCAGAACGCCGATCCGCGCTGGATCCTGCCGCTGATCTGCCGTCGCGGGCACATCACCAAGTCCGAGATCGGTGCGATCCGCATCGGCCCGAACGAGACCGCGTTCGAGATCCCGCGCGCCGTCGCATCGCGCTTCGCCTCCGCCATCCAGCGCACCGCGCAGGCCGGTGAAGAGGAAAGCGGCGTCGCGATCGAGGCGATGCAGGGCGCACCCGAGAGCACCGCGCGCCATGCCGGTGGTGGTGGTCGCAGCAACGCCGGCGCCCCGCGCGCCACGCTGCACCGTTCGCCGTCACCGCGCGGTGGCCCCGCCCCGACGCGCCATCGCCCCCCGAACCGCGGCCCGCGTCCGTAACGCGATGATTGTCCTCCCCCGCCAGGGGGAGGTGGCGCCGAAGGTGACGGAGGGGGAGGATACCAAGCGGATGTCGTCGTTACCGCCCCCTCCGTCAGGCTGTGCCTGCCACCTCCCCCTGGCGGGGGAGGATCGGTTATGACCCTCCGCATCCTGGTCGACGCTGACGCATGTCCCGTCAAAGACGAGATCTACAAGGTCGCGTGGCGTCACGAAGTCCCCGTCACCATCGTCAGCAACAGCCATTTCCGCATCCCGGTCCACCCGCTGGTCACTCGCGTGGTGGTCAGCGACGGCTTCGACGCGGCGGACGACTGGATCGCCGAAACGGCCGACGCCCACGCGGTGGTGATCACCGCCGACATCCTGCTCGCAGACCGCTGCGTGAAGGCCGGTGCCACAGTGCTCTCGCCCACCGGCAAGCCGTTCACCGCCAATTCGATCGGCGGCGCGGTTGCGACGCGTGCGATCATGGCCGACCTACGCGCCGGCGGCGACGTGATCGGTGGACCCGCACCATTCGCCAAGACCGACCGCTCACGCTTCCTGTCCGCGCTCGACGCCGCACTGGTCCGGCTCAAACGCGGTTGATCTCGACCCACGGTCGCGGGCATAGGCGCGCGACAGTCAGGAGACCGACGCCATGCAGACAGCTGACGGTCCCGCGCTGGGCCTCGATTTCGGCACCACCAACACCGTCGTCGCGCTGGGCCAGCCCGGCGGCCTGCCCGAACTCGTGCCGTTCGCGGCGCCCACCGAGACGAGCCCGGTGTTCCGCTCGGCGCTGTGCTTCTGGCACGACGACGTCCCCGGCGGGCTAGCATCGGACGCAGGCCCTTGGGCGATCTCGGAATATCTCGAATTCCCGCAGGACAGCCGCTTCCTGCAGTCGTTCAAGTCGGTCGCCGCCAGCGCGGCGTTCGACCAAGCGTCAGTGTTCGACAAGCGCTTCCGCTTCGAGGATCTCGGCCGGCTGTTCCTCGACCGGCTCGTCGCGCATGCCGGCGGCCGGCTCGACACGCGTCCCGCGCGGATCGTCGTCGGCCGCCCTGTCGAATATGCCGGCAGCCGCCCCGACGAGGCGCTCGCCCGCACCCGCTACGACGCGATGTTCAAGGGCTTCGGCACCGACATCCACTATGTCTACGAACCGCTCGGCGCCGCCTATAGTTACGCCACCCGGCTGACCGAGCCCGCGACGATCCTGGTCGCGGATTTCGGCGGCGGCACCAGCGACTTTTCGGTCGTCCGCGTCGCCGAACCCGGTGCCGCGCGTCGGTGCACGCCGCTGGGTCATGCCGGTATCGGCATCGCCGGCGACCGGTTCGACTACCGGCTGGTCGATCGCCTCGTCCTGCCGATGCTGGGGAAGGGGGGCAGCTACCGCTCGTTCGACAAGCTACTCGAGATACCGCGCGGCTATTTCGCCGATTTCGCCGACTGGTCGCGGCTCGCGCTGATGCGCAACCGGCGGACCATGGAGGAACTCGACAAGCTGCGCCGCACCGCGACCGATCCGGCGGCGATCGCGCGGATGATCGCGGTGATCGAGAACGAACTCGGCTATCCGCTGTACGATGCGGTCGGCCAGTTGAAGCGTGCGCTGTCGACCGACGAAACCGCACATTTCCATTTCGAAGGTGCCGGCCTAGCTATCGAGGCGGACGTCACGCGCGCACAGTTCGAGGAGTGGATCGCCGACGACATCGCCCGGATCGAGGCCACCGTCGATCGCGCACTGACGGCCGCGAACATTGGGCAGGGCGGCATCGACCGCGTCTTCCTGACCGGTGGCTCATCGCTGATCCCGCGCGTCCGCCGCATCTTCACCGATCGTTTCGGCGAGGCGGCGATCATGAGTGGCGGCGAACTTACCTCGATCGCCCACGGTCTGGCGCTGATCGGCGAGCAGTCTGACATTGCCGCGTGGTCTGCCTGATGGTCCCGCGCATCCTTCTCGACACCGCGCAGGTACCGGACGGTGGCGAACTGCGCCTGCTGCAGCGTGGCGCCGAGTTCTCGATCATGCTCGGCGCGAACGAGTTGATGAACAGCCGGCTGAGCGGATCGGAGGAAGTGCTGGCGGAACACGCCTGCGACCGGATCGGCGAGAGGGCAGGCCCACGCATGCTGATCGGCGGGCTCGGCATGGGCTTCACGCTCCGCGCCGCGCTGGCCCGGCTGCCCGCCGACGCGCAGGTCGTCGTCGCCGAACTCGTCCCCGCGGTGATCGCCTGGGCGCATGGGCCGATGGCCGCGCTGCACGGCGACAGCCTGACCGACCCGCGTACCCGGATCGTCGAGGCCGACGTCGCGGCGCCGATCGCGGACGGCGGTTGGGACGCGATCCTCCTCGATGTCGACAACGGCCCCGACGGACTGACCCGCCCCGGAAACGACCGGCTCTATGGCGCGCGCGGCCTGGCCATCGCGCGCGCCGCGCTCCGCCCCGGCGGCGTGCTCGCGGTCTGGTCGTCGGCGCCTAGCAAGCCTTTCACGCGAAGACTGGCGGACGCCGGTTTCGCGGTTGAGGAGGTCGTCGCGCGCGCAAACCGTAGCGGCGGCGCACGCCATGTCATCTGGTTCGCGACCATACCCGAATGACGACCAGCCTTGCCGCTAGGGCCTAACGCGGCGATAGAGCGGCGATACGGACGCCCCCGGGCGACTGCGAAGTCAGGAGATTAGCCAGTGATTCCATCCGAGACCTATGCGGTCGCCGAGACTCCCCGGCGCAAGAAATGGACCGGCCAGCTGTATCTCCAGGTGCTGGTCGCGATCGCGCTCGGCGCCGCGCTCGGCCATTTCTACCCGACCTACGGCGCCGCGCTGAAGCCGCTGGGTGATGCCTTCATCAAGCTGGTGAAGATGATCATCGCGCCCGTCATCTTCCTGACGCTGGTCACCGGCATCGCCGGGATGAAAGAGCTCGGGTCGGTCGGGCGCGTCGCCGGCAAGGCGTTCGCGTACTTCCTGTTCTTCTCGACGCTGGCGCTGATCGTCGGGCTTATCGTCGCCAACGTCATCCAGCCGGGTGCCGGCATGAACGTCGACGTTGCCTCGCTCGATGCCGCCTCGATCGCCGAATATTCGCACAAGGCGCATGAGACGACGATCACCGGCTTCCTAATGTCGATCATCCCGAACACGCTGGTCGGTGCGTTCACCGACGGCAACATCCTGCAGATTCTGCTCGTCGCGATCCTGTTCGGCATCGCGATCAGCCTGGTCGGCGACCCCGCCAAGCCGGTGCTCGAATTTCTCGAACGCCTCAGCATCGTTGTCTTCCGTCTGGTCGGCATCCTGATGCGCGCCGCGCCGCTCGGTGCGTTCGGCGCGATCGCCTTCACGATCGGCAAATACGGCATCGGCAGCCTCGCCAATCTCGGTGCGCTGGTCGCGACCTTCTACTTCACCTCGGCTCTGTTCGTGCTGGTCGTGCTCGGCACCGTCGGCAAGCTCACGGGCTTCTCGATCCTGAAACTGATCCGTTATCTCAAGGCCGAGCTGCTGCTGGTGCTCGGCACTTCGTCGTCGGAAGCGGCGCTGCCGAACTTGATTCAGAAAATGGAAGCGGCGGGCTGCGAGAAGTCGGTCGTCGGGCTGGTCGTGCCGACCGGCTATTCGTTCAACCTCGACGGTACCAACATCTACATGACGCTGGCGGCACTGTTCATCGCGCAGGCGACCAACACGCCGCTGACGCTGGGGCAGGAAGTGCTGCTGCTGCTCGTCGCGATGATCTCGTCCAAGGGCGCGGCCGGTGTCACCGGTGCGGGCTTCATCACGCTGGCGGCGACGCTGTCGATCGTGCCGACGATCCCGATCGCCGGCATGGCGCTGATCCTGGGCGTCGACCGCTTCATGAGCGAGTGCCGCAGCCTGACCAACTTCATTGGCAATGCGGTGGCGACGATCGTCGTCGCACGCTGGGAGAATGCGCTGGACAAGGATAAGCTGGACGCCGCCCTGAACGGCCAGCTGCCCGACCTCGTGCCGGCGCCCGTTGCCACCACCACTGCCCACTGACGCGTACGGGGCCGGTTCGTCCGGCCCCGCGTCCTGTACCGGATATTTGCTATGACCCCGATGACGATGCGCCGTTTACGGCACGTAGCCGGCTGTGCCGCGTCCACGCTTTCGATCCTCGCTTTTGCGACCGTCGCCCAAGGCCAGACCGGGCCTCAGGCGTCGCAGTCGAACGCCAATCCCGGCGCCAAGGACGTATCGAGCACCGCAGACGCCTCGCCGATCGCCGAGAGCTATCCCAACGCCGCGATCGGCGATGGCGTGACGGCGGGCGGCTACAACCAGTCGCGCTGGGCGGAGGACTGGTCGAAGTTGCGCGATCCGGCCAAGCGCAAGGATTTCGTTGACCAGCTGAAATACATTCCGATCGCTGCGGATGGCGACGTGTACCTGACGCTGTCGGGCGAGGCGCGGTTGCGCGTCAACCAGACCACCAACCCCAATCTGCGCGAAACCGAAGCCCAGCGGCAGGACATCCTCCGTCTGTTCGGTGGCGCCGATCTGCATCTGGGCGAGCACGTTCGCCTGTACGGCGAGTTGGCGCACGGCACGCTGGAAGGGCGCAACCTGGGGACGGCGCTGCCGAACCTGCGCAACACGCTGGCCGTGCAACAGGCGTTCGTCGACCTGACCGGGACGGTCGCCGATGTCGATGTCGGCGTGCGCTATGGTCGCCAGACCTTTGCCGACGGTCCGAACCTGCTGGTCGTGCCGCGCGACAACAACACGCTGTTCTTCGGCTTCAACGGTTTCCGCGCCTGGGCCCGCACCGCCGGCGTCCGCGCCGACGTGTTCGACTTCAAGCCGACTGCGTACGGCAATGGCGGCACGCAAGACGACAATGCGGAGAGCGCGCGGCGCTTCTCGGGCATCTCGACGGGCATCGTCGTGCCCGAAAGCCTGTTCGGCGGGTCGAAGCTGTACGTCGATCCGTTCCTGTGGCGCCTGCGCAACCGCGGGGCGGTATGGGGCACGGACACCGCGCGCGAGGTGCGCAACTTCTATGGTTTGCATGTCTGGGGCGATGCCGGCCCGGTCGATATCGACTGGACGATCAACTACCAGGGCGGGTCTTACGACAACCGTTCGATCAAGGCCTGGCTGATCCTGCTGGCACAGACCTATCAGCTCGGCGAGGCCAAGTCGGCGCCGCGCGTCGGCTTCCACTTCGACTATGCAACCGGCGGCGGCGCCTATGGCAACGGCACGCTGCGCACCGCGCTCGCGCCGTTCGGTAACAACATCTATTACAGCTACCAGCTGTTCGCGACGCCGACCAACCTGGTCGCACTGGCACCGAACGTAACGTTCAGCGTGTTCGACAAGCTGCGGCTGACCGCCGAATACCAGCGCTCGTGGCGCGATACGCAAAGCGACGCGGTGTACCGCGCGAACGGCTCCGCCTTCGCCGGCACGCAGAACGTCGCGGGAAGCAAGATCGCCGATACGCTGCGGTTCCAGGCGGTCTACCCCTTCACCTCGCGGCTGTCGTTCACCGGCCGCTACGAGCACCTGATCGCCGGCCCTGCGCTGACGAATGCCGGGTACAAGAACTCCGACTTCCTCGCAGGGTGGCTTAGCTACCGATTCTAACACGGCGCACGGCTTGGGCCGTCCTCACCCATCGCCGCCTTCGGCGTCTCTCCCTCTCCCAATTGGGAGAGGGAAGGGGCCCGCGGCCACTTGGCCGTGGGAAGGGTGAGGACGGAAAGCGAGATACCGTCCGGATGAACCCGCGGGCGTCCGCAGCATTGTCGCCATCTAAACCATACCGGTCCTTCAATTCTGCGAAAGACTGTGGCACACGGGCTCCAACATCAGGAGTCACACGGCCATGGATCTCAGCTTCACCCCCGCCGAAGAAGCGTTCCGCGAAGACGTCCGCGCGTTCTTCCGCGACAAACTTCCGGCACGCCTCTCAAAGCTGGTCCGCGAAGGCCGGCGGTTGCGCAAGGCCGACATGGAGGAGTGGCACGCCACCCTCAACGACCGCGGCTGGCTGGCGAATCACTGGCCCGAAGAATGGGGCGGCCCTGGCTGGAGCGTCATCCAGCGCTTCATCTTCGACAATGAATCCGCCCTGGCGCACGCCCCCCGCGTCGTGCCGTTCGGCGTCAACATGCTCGGGCCGGTGCTGATCAAATACGGCTCGGACGAACAGAAGCGCCACTGGCTCCCCCGCATCCTCGACGGCTCCGACTGGTGGTGCCAGGGCTATTCCGAACCCGGTGCCGGCTCCGACCTCGCCGGGCTCAAGACCACCGCCGTTAGGCAAACGCGGGAGGGGGGCGACGTCTATATCGTCAACGGGCAGAAGACCTGGACCACGCTCGGCCAGTTCGCCGACATGATCTTCTGCCTGGTCCGTACCGATTCTTCGGCGAAGAAGCAGGAGGGCATCAGCTTCCTGCTGATCGACATGAAGACGCCGGGCATCGAAGTCCGCCCGATCACGCTGCTCGACGGCGAGGCGGAGGTGAACGAGGTGTTCTTCACCGATGTCGAGGTGCCCGTCGCCAACCTGGTCGGCGAAGAGAATATGGGCTGGACCTACGCCAAGTATCTGCTGACCTACGAACGCACCAACATCGCTGGCGTAGGCTTCTCGATCGCCGCGTTCGAACATCTGAAGCAGGTCGCGCAGGAGCAGAAGAAGAACGGTCGCGCGCTCGCCGAAGACCCGCTGTTCGCTGCAAGGATGGCGCGCGTCGAGATCGACCTCGCCAACATGCAGACGACCAACCTCCGTGTGCTGGCCGCGGTCGCGGGTGGCGGTGCGCCGGGTGCGGAAAGCTCGATGCTCAAGATCAAGGGCACCGAGATCCGCCAGGAGATCACCGCGCTCAATCGCCGCGCCTACGGCACCTACGCCGCGCCCTATGTGCCCGAAGCGCTGGAGGCGGGGTGGAACGGCGAGCCGATCGGCCCCGACGACGCGGCGACCGCGGCGCCTAGCTATTTCAACAACCGCAAACTGTCGATCTTCGGCGGGTCGAACGAGATACAGAAGAACATCATCTCCAAAGCCATCCTGGGTCTCTGAGCCATGAACTTCGACCACACCGACGATCGCCGCATGCTGGCCGACACGCTCGAACGCGCCCTGCGCGACGGCTACGGGATCGAAACGCGCAACGCCGGCGCCTATGGCGACACGGGATACGATCCCGCGATCTGGGCACAACTGTCCGAACTCGGCATCGTCTCGGCGCTGTTCGACGAGGCAGCGGGCGGGTTTGGCGGCAGCGGGTTCGACATCATGGTGGTATTCGAGGCGCTGGGCCGCGCGCTGGTGGTTGAGCCCTTCCTCGGCGCGCTGATGGCCGGCCGTGCGCTCGCCGCGGCGGGAGGCCATGACGAAGCGCTCGCCGGCATCGTGACGGGCGAGACGATCGCCGCCTTCGCGCACGACGACGCCGCCACGCCGGTCGTCGCGACGAGAGGCGCGGACGGCTGGGTCCTGAACGGCACCAAGGCGGTGGTCCGACAGGCGGGCGCCGCATCGCTGTTCGTCGTCAGCGTGGCAGGCGAGGGGGAGCCGCTGCTGTTCGCCGTCCCCACCGATACGCCCGGTGTCTCGGTCCGCAGCTACAACGTCGTCGACGGCGGCGCGGCGGGGGAGGTGATGTTCGTCGATGTCACCCTGACCGACAATGCGCGGCTAGGTGGCGACGGCGACGGCCAGCGCATCCACGACGCCGCGATTGACGCCGGGCTGCTCGCGCTATCGGCCGAGGCAGTAGGCGCGATGGAGTATGTGAAGGAGGCGACGCTCGGCTATCTGCGCGACCGCAAGCAGTTCGGTATCCCGATCGGCAAGTTCCAGGCGCTGCAACACCGCATGGCGACGGTGCTGCTCGAGATCGAGCAGGCGCATTCCGCGGTGATCAACGCCGCCGCGGCGTTCGACGGCACCGACGCGAAGGCGCGGGCTAAAGCGTTGTCGGCGGCGAAATACACGATCGGCCGCACCGGCGCGCTGGTCGCCGAGGAGTCGGTGCAGATGCACGGCGGCATCGGCATGACGTGGGAATATGCGGTGTCGCATTACGCCAAGCGGTTGGTGATGATCGACCACCAACTCGGCGACGAGGATTTCCACCTGCAACGCTATATCGCGCTGGGCTAGTCGTCATGCCGGACTTGTTCCGGCATCCACCCTTCGGCAAACTCGAAGCCCTGGATTTTGCCGGACGGTGGACCCCGGACCAAGTCCGGGGTGACGAGGGTCAGCCGATCGACTCGACCACCGCAGCGCGCAGCTCCGGGATACCCATCCCATACTCGCTCGACGTCACCAGAATATCCGGATGCGCCGCCGCCCGCTTGCGCGCTTCGACCGCGGTCCGCTCGGTCACTTCCTCAAGCTCGCTCGCCTTGATCTTGTCCGCCTTGGTCAGCACCATCCGGTAGCTGACCGCCGCCTTGTCGAGCATCTCGAGAATCTCGCGGTCGACATCCTTGATGCCGTGCCGCGCATCGATCAGCACCAGCGCGCGCTTCAGCTCCTGCCGCCCGCGCAGATAGTCGTTCACCAGGAACCGCCATTTCTTGACGATGTCCTTCGGCGCCTTGGCAAAGCCGTAGCCCGGCATGTCGACCAGCCGGAACGCGAGCGGCGTACCGACGTCGAAGAAGTTCAGCTCCTGCGTGCGCCCCGGCGTGTTCGACGTCCGCGCCAAGCTGTTGCGGCCAGTCAGCGCGTTCAGCAGCGACGACTTGCCGACGTTCGACCGACCCGCGAACGCCACCTCAGGCACGCTCGCGGTCGGCAGAAACTCCAGCGTCGGCGCCGACTTCAGGAACTGGATCGGCCCTGCGAACAGTTTGCGCGCCGCTTCCAGCGTCTCCGCGTCGAACGCGGGTTCGGCCGCAGCCTCGCCCTCGCTCACTTGGCCACCGGCGTCTTGAGCGCAGGATGGCGCGAATACAGCAGCTTCTGCTGGCCGATCGTCAGGATGTTCGACGTGATCCAGTAGATCAGCAGGCCGACCGCGAACGACGACATCACGAACATCAGGATCCACGGCAGGAACGCGAACACCTGCTTCTGCGTGTCGTCCATCGGCGTCGGGTTCAGCTTGAACTGGAAGTACATCGAGATGCCGTAGAGGATCGGCACCACGCCGATCGCGATCGCGTGCGGCGGCGTGAAGGCCAGCAACCCGAACAGGTTCAGCGGCGTCAGCGGGTCTGGCGCGGAAAGATCGTGGATCCACGCGACGAACGGCTGGTGGCGCATTTCGATCGTCAGCATCAGCACCTTGTACAGCGCGTAGAAGATCGGAATCTGCAGCAGCGTCGGCAGGCAGCCCGCGAGCGGATTGACCTTCTCGGCCTTGTACAGCGCCATCGTCTCCTGCTGCAGCTTCAGCTTGTCGTCCTTGTAGCGCTCCTGCAGCGCCTTCGCCTTGGGCTGCACCGCGCGCATCGCCGCCATCGACGCGAACTGGCGCTGCGCGATCGGGAACATGATGCCGCGGATCGTCAGCGTCAGCAGGATGATCGCCACGCCGAAATTGCCGACCAGGCGGAACAGCCAGTCGAGATAGTAGAAGATCGGCTTCTCGACGATCCGGAACCAGCCCCAGTCGATCGCATAGTCGAGCTGGCTGACGCCTTCCTTGTCGGTGTAGCGATCGAGCAGCCGGACTTCCTTGGCGCCCGCGAAGAAGCGCGACGTCTGCGTGACCGCGGCGCCCGGCGCGACGATCTTCGGCTGCAGCGCGTAATCGGCTTGGTACGCCTTGTTGGCGCCGGCGCGGAACTGGCCGTCGAACGTCTCGTTGCGGTCGGGGACCAGAGCGGTCAGCCAGTATTTGTCGGTGAAGCCCAGCCAGCCATTCTTGGTCGTGAAGCGCTGCGGCGCCTCGTCGACGTCCTTGTAGTTGGGGCGGTAATGCGCGCCGCCATTGTCGACCGACATCGGCCCGACATGGATCGTCATCGACGACGGATCCTTCGAGATGCCGACCCGGTTCACCAAGCCATAGGTCGCGACCGGTACCGGTGCGGCACCGGCGTTGAGGACCGTCTGGCGCACCGTGAACATGAAGTCGTTGTCGACCGTCAGGACGATCCGGAAGCGCTGGCCGGTCGCGTTGGCGGCGTCGAGCGTGACCGGCGTGGTCGGCGTCAGCGCGCTGCCGCTCGCGGTCCAGACCGCATCGGCACCCGGCGGCGTCAGGCCATCGGCGCGCCAGCCGAAGCTCGCGAAATAGGCGTCGGGGCTGCCGGCCGGCGACAGCAGGCGGATCGGCGGCGAATTCTTCGCGACCGTCTCGTCATACTGCTTGAGCACCAGATCGTCGATCCGCGCACCCTTCAGGTTGATCGAACCCGACAGGCGCGGCGTCTCGATACGGACGCGTGGCGATTCGCCCAGCACGATGCGGCGGTCGCGGATCGCGGCGGCACCGTCTGCCGCGGGATCTGCATTGGGGTTTGCGATCGCCTTCGACTTGCCGTCGACGATCTTCGTCACCGGCGGATTGGCGGTCGGGAAGAACTTGCCCTGGATCAGCGGCCATCCGAACAGGATCAGCGCCGCGATCACCGCGAACAGCACGAAATTCTGCTTGTCGTCTTTCACAGGGCTGCGTCTTTCAAGATTTCGACTCTAGGGAACCGGATCGGGTCCGTACCCGCCCCATGGATGACAGCGCGCGATGCGCTTCGCCGCCAGCCAACCCCCTTTCACCGCGCCATAGCGGGTGAGGGCGGTGATTGCATAGGCGGAACACGACGGCGTGTAGCGGCACGAGGAGGGAAGGACCAGCGAAGGCCCCAATTGCCAGCCACGCGCGATCAGGATGAGCAGGCGGGCGATCATGCCGCCGTTACCCCCAACCCCTTCGTCACCCCGGACTTGTTCCGGGGTCCATGACGCCGCAGGGGCAACTTACGATGATCGAACACTGCCCCTGCCGCACGATAGATGCCGGACCAAGTCCGGCATGACGGTGAGGGGAGGGGCATCACCGTGCCACCTTGCCCAACGCCTTGCCGAGTTCGGTCAGCAACAGCGCATGATCGCGCTCGACGCCGCCGTTGCGGCCGATCAGGACATGATCCGCACCAGCCACGCCGCGCGTCGGCAACAGCTCGCGCGCCAACGCCCGCAACCGCCTTTTCATGCGGTTCCGGACGACGGCGTTGCCGATCTTCTTCGTGACGGTGAAGCCGATTCGCATCGTCTCGTCACCGTCGTCGCGCGGCCGCATGAGCAGGACGAATCCCGGCATCGGCGCGCGCTTGCCTGCATTCGCCGCGAGGAAATCGCGGCGTTTGCTGATAATGTTTAGGCCGACAGCTTCTTGCGACCGCGGGCGCGGCGTGCGTGGATCACTGCCCGGCCGCCGACCGTCGCCATCCGTGCGCGGAAGCCGTGGCGGCGTGCGCGGACCAGGTTGCTCGGCTGAAAGGTGCGCTTCATCGGTCATTCCTAATTCGTCAAACAGAAAAGGGCCGCCACGCGGACGGCCTTGATGAGGCGGCGCTTAGGCAAAAGGGGCATGGAAGTCAATCGACGAGGACCCGCTTGTCGGCGGTATTGGCGGCCTTCGCACGGGCGTGACGGCGCAGCGCGCTCTGCCGCCGCATCACCCGGTCGACCAGATGTCCGACCCGCGGCCAGCGCCGCTTCAGCCGCGCCCAGCGGACTTTCGCCCAATGCGAATTGCGCAGGATAAGGATCATGCCGCCCGCGAACAGGAAGATGCCGCCCGGTCCCGGCAGCGGCCCCATGACCGCCGCGCCAATGATCAACAGCACGCCGAGCGTGAGTTGCGCAATGCGCATGATCGGATGGCGAGCGGGCTTCATGACAGGCATGTGGGTCCAGTGTATTAGAACGGCAAGGCACCGAGCATAGGCAGACACGCGAATTGGGGTATGAATATGGCGCCTGCGCTACCGCGCGGCGGGGTGGGGGAAATGCGTGGCGGCGATCGTGTCGACGGTGGCGTATCTGGGATTGGAAGCGCGCGCCGTCGAGGTGCAGGTCCAGCTGATTCCGGGACTTCCCGCGTTCAACGTCGTCGGCCTGGGCGACAAGGCGGTGGGTGAGAGCCGCGAGCGCGTCCGCGGCGCGATCGCCGGGATGGGGCTCGCACTGCCGCCCAAACGCATCGCCGTGAACCTGTCGCCGGCCGACCTGCCCAAAGAAGGATCGCATTTCGACCTACCCATCGCACTCGCGCTGCTCGGCGCGATGGGGGTCGTCGATGTCGAGACGCTCGCCGATTACGTCGTCGTCGGCGAACTGGGGCTCGACGCGCGGATCACCGCATCGCCGGGCGTGCTGCTCGCCGCGCTGCATGCGTCGGAAATTGGCAAGGGGCTGGTCTGCCCCGCGTCGCAGGGCGCGGAGGCTGCGTGGGCAGGATCGATCGAGGTCGTCGCGGCGCCCGACCTGCTCGGGCTGATCAACCATTTCAAGGGGCACGCGCTGCTCAAAGCCCCGGCGCCCGGCGTGGCGGACGACATCGTCCACGGCCCCGACCTGCGCCAGGTGAAGGGCCAGGAAACCGCCAAGCGCGCGCTGGAGATCGCCGCGGCTGGCGGCCACAACCTCCTGATGTCCGGCCCGCCGGGCTCGGGCAAGTCGCTGATGGCGTCGTGCCTGCCCGGCATCCTGCCGCCACTCGACGCTGCCGAGGCGCTGGAGGTGTCGATGGTCCAATCGGTCGCCGGCACGCTCACCGGCGGGCGTCTGACCCGTACGCGTCCGTTCCGCGCGCCGCATCACTCCGCCTCGATGGCCGCGCTGACCGGAGGCGGGCTGAAGGTGAAGCCGGGCGAGGTCAGCCTCGCGCATCTCGGCGTGCTGTTCCTCGACGAACTGCCCGAGTTCCAGCGCGCGGTGCTCGATTCGCTCCGCCAGCCGCTCGAGACCGGCACCGTCAGTGTCGCCCGCGCCAACGCGCATGTCACCTTTCCGGCGCGGGTCCAGCTGATCGCGGCGATGAACCCGTGCCGCTGCGGCCATCTCGGCGACGCCAGCCTCGCCTGCGCGCGCGCGCCGAAATGCGCGGCGGATTATCAGGCGAAGGTGTCGGGTCCGCTGCTCGATCGTATCGACCTGCACGTCGAGGTCGCCGCGGTAAGTGCGGCCGACCTCGTCCTGCCGCCACCGACCGAAGGATCGGCCGAGGTTGCCGCCCGCGTTGCCCAGGCGCGCGCAATCCAGGTCGCGCGCTACCGCGATCACCCGGTCCGCACCAATGCCGAAGCCGACGGACCGCTGCTCGATGCGGTCGCGACGCCCGACGATCCGGGACGCAAGCTGCTCGCGCAGGCCGCCGACGCGATGCGCCTGACCGCGCGCGGCTATACCCGCATCCTCCGCGTCGGGCGGACCATCGCCGATCTGGCAGGCTCCGAAGGGGTCACCCGGCTGCACATCGCCGAGGCGCTGAGCTACCGCCGCCAACCCCCGCGAAACTGATGGCGATCCCGGCGCCACCGGGGTAGCGCGCGGCATGGCACGGAAGCGGCGATATCTGACGGCGACGTTGCCCGACGGCTATGTGAAGACGATCGGCCCGACCGCCGATCCGTTCACGCATTACTGGCGGATCGTCGCGGTGCTGGAGAATGGCAAGACCGAGGTGTTCTGGGGGCATACGCGGTCACTTGCCGAGGCGAAGCGGAAGCGCACCGCGACAGCCGACGCCGCCCGCACGCGCGGCTGGACCCGCCACGCGTTCGAGATCGTCGAACTGGTCGAAGCCGACAGCGTCTAACTGTTCGCGCGCGCGAACGCCGCCGCTTCCGCGACCTGCTCGGCGGTCGGCGTAACGCCGGTATAGAGCGTGAACTGGTCGAGCGCCTGCAGCGTCGCGACCTCGGTCCCGGTGATACGCCGCTTGCCGGCCTCCGCAGCGGCACGCAGGAACGGCGTCTCGGGCGGATACTGCACGACGTCGAACGCGACCGTGCTTTCGGCGATCATATCGGCTGGAAAGGCCAGCGCATCGGCGTCCGTACCGGTCATGCCGAGCGGCGTCACGTTGATCAGCAACGCGGCGCCGTCCCCGAGCGCCGCCCGCCACTCGAACCCATAGGCCTCCGCCAGTGCCCGCCCGCCTCCTTCGTTGCGCGCGACGATCGTCCCGTCGCGAAACCCCGAATCACGCAGCGCCGCCGCCACTGCCTTGGCCATGCCGCCCGACCCCCGCAGCACGAACCGCGTCGCCGGATCGATGTCCGCGAGCAGCCGCACGACCGCGGCGTAATCGGTGTTGTGGCCGGTCAGCACACCGTCGTCGTTGACGATCGTGTTGACGCTATCGATGGCCGCCGCCGACGCCGCCAGTCCGTCGAGCAGCGCGATCACGGCTTCCTTGAACGGCATCGACACCGCGCAGCCGCGAATGTCGAGCGCCCGAATCCCGCCGACCGCACCTGCCAGATCGGTGGTCGAGAACGCCTTGTAGACGAAATCCACCCCGGTCAGGTCGTACAGTCGGTTGTGGAAGCGCGTGCCGAAATTGCCTGGCCGCGCCGACAGCGACATGCACAGCCGCGTGTCGCGACCGATCGGGGGTTTGGTGCGCGTCTGGATCATGCCGGTGTCCTCCTGGATACCGGCCGGCGCGTCAGTCCACCCGGTACTGGATCGGCTTGAACGAACCGCCGTTCGACTGCAACGCCGAGCACGCGGTCAGCCCGATCACCAGGTCCATCTCGGCGCGGAACACCACCGTGTCGCCGGCCTTGCTCAGCGGCGGCTCGACCGTGAACGCCCCCGTCGCGCCATCGATCGGCACGTTCATGAAGCAGTTGAACGCCACCGGGATCATGTCGGGCTCGATGCCCCAGGGCGACAGCGCCTCGGCCAGATTGCCGAAGCAGCCGCGATGCGGATCGGTGTCGCCATAGATGATCGCGAACGTCTCCTTCGAACACGGCGTCAGCAGGAAGTCGTGCCGCCCGACATCGTCGGCGATGATGTTCAGCATCACGTTGCTACGGTTCGAATAGAGCGGATCGCCGGTCGTCAGGTACAGCCGGCTCGCATAGTCCAGCGTCCGCCCCGACGAGATCACCTCGCGCAAATCCGCGCGGTTGAACGCGAGCAGATCGGCGACCTGCCGCCCCTCGGGGTCGATCACCGTCAGCGTCTGGCCGCGGTCGAGCGTGAAGCCAGCGCCCGATCGCGGCGGGATCGTGTGGACGTCAACCATTCGCTTCACCCCGCTTGAACGGGCACTTCCACGAATCGTCGACGACCCGCCCGCTATATTGCCGTGCCTCGCTCGATTCCCCATGCCGCGCCAGCATCGGATTCTCGGACCCTGCGAACTGCAGGTCGCGCGCCAGGATCGACGAGCGCAGCTTGTCGTAGCGGTGCTGCGTCCGCAACACTTCGAACTGGTCGTGCAGATTGAACACCATCGCCGGCGACTGGAAGCGGCGCGCAGGGCGGCTCGCATGCGGGTGCAGGCCGACCACGAAGAACGCCTCACCCGAAAAGCTCAGCGAGAAATGCGGATCGTCGGGATCGCTGCTGACGCTCGGATCGGGGCGGTAGCCCAGCCACTCGTCCTTGTCGGACAGCGACTGCGCGCGCGCCCACAAATGCGCCTCGAACTGTTCCTCGCTCAGCAACGCCGGCGCTTCGAACAGGATGACCAGCGTACGGAAGATCGCGCGGTCCTCGTGGTACTTTCGTACCGTTTCGCCCAGCGCAGGCAGGATGCGCATATCATCCCAGGCGGACCGCACGTCGCGCGCGACGAGGATGTCCATCTGGCCGCGCCCTAGCGCCGACTTCGCCCCCACACAGGGGAATTTCGGATCCTCGACGGTAGCGATGAAATCCTGGGCGAGCGGATGGTCGTTTTGGAATACGGTTCGATACATGGTCGCGGGGGAACACACGGACCGGGTTATAGGTTTCAGCCCAGTCAGGATGGGTTGATATCGATCAGTGCGAAACCGGTCTCGTCAACGACGTTGCCGGGCCGTACCGGGGGGCGACAAGGGAGAGCCGATGCTCACGGAAAAGTTTTTGCTCGGACGCGGGCGCGACGAGCTGAGCGACGAAGAGAAAACGGTTCTGGAGGAAAGCGTCGCGGGTGTCCGCACGCTGCCGGGGCGGACCCTGATCGTGCGCGCTGGCGAGCCGGTCGAATCGAGCACGTTGCTGATCGAAGGCTTTATCTGCCGTTATATGGACGATCGCGAAGGCCATCGGCAGCTCGTCGCGGTGCACGTGCCGGGCGATTTCGTCGACCTGCACGCGTTTCCGATGAAGCGGCTGGATCACGACGTCGCGACGCTCGGCCCTGCAAAGATCGCGCTGTTCGACCACCGGACGCTCGCGACGATCACCGAGCGCTTTCCGCATCTCACGCGGATGCTGTGGTTCAGCACGCTGCTGGACGGCGCGATGCACCGCGAATGGATCTTCCGGCTCGGTCGACTGGGCGCGGAGGGTCGCGTCGCCCACCTGCTCTGCGAACTCGACGTCCGGCTCGAGATGGTCGGCCTCGCGCACGACGGTCGGTTCATGCTGCCGATGACCCAGCCCGATCTGGCCGAGGCGTGCGGGATCACCGGCGTACACGTCAATCGCGTGCTGCGCGTCCTGCGCGAACGCGGCGCGTTGACGTTCAAGGGGAACGAGGTGCGGATCCTCGATCGCAAGACGCTCCGCAGCATCGCCGAATTCGAACCCGACTATCTCTACGGCACGCGCACCGCCTTTGCGCTGGAGGACCAACCCCGATGACGACGGCGAAGATGATGCCTGAATCCGAACCCGGCACGGCGAGCGCGGAACAGGGACAGGTGACGCTGGATGGACCCGACGGCGTCGCAGTGGCGATGACGCCCTATGCGGCGCGCGAGACCGGGAGAAGGCTGATCGCCGCGGCGGATATCGCTGAAGGGCAGTCGACGGATCCAGAGGACTGATCGACGGAAAGGGGGGCCGCGCCGCGACTTGGCGCGACCCGCATTCGCTGCTCTAACGCGCGGATGCGCATCCTCCTCCCGCTGGCGCTCGTCGCGCCGCTGCTTGCCGGGCCGCTCGCCGCCCAGACTGCTCCCTATGACGCGGTCGATCCGTTCATCGGCACGGGCGGGGAGGGGCATACGTTCCCCGGTGCCACCGCGCCGTTCGGCATGGTGCAGCTGAGCCCCGACACCGACACCTCCTGCGAAATCCGCAAATGCTACGGTCACGCCGCAGGCTATCGCTACGAGGACCCGACGATCCAGGGCTTCAGCCACACGCATTTCTCGGGCGCGGGCCATTCGGATCTCGGCGACGTGCTGGTCATGCCGGTATCGGGCAAGACGGTGGCAATGGACCCCGGCGATCCGGCGGTGCCGGGCTCGGGCTATCGCTCGCGTTTCGCCCATACCGACGAGGTCGCGCATCCCGGCTATTACGCGGTGACGCTGTCCGACGCGAAGGTCCGCGCCGAGATGACGGCAGGCACGCGTGTCGGCGTCCATCGCTACACCTTCGCACGCGGTGCCGACGCGCACCTCGTCATCGACCTGCGCAGCGTGCTCTACAATTATCCCGGCAAAATCCTCTGGTCGTCGCTCCGCCTATCGCCCGACGGCGTGCTGACCGGCTCGCGCGAGACGCGAGGCTGGGCGCCGGGGCGCAAACTGTTCTTCGCGATGCGCTTCTCCGCATCGCTCACAGGCCATGCGTTCGTCGATCGCGACACGAATATCGCGTACAAGGGCTTCCAGGGCCCGAACCGCGGGTCGGACGCGGTGCCCGAGAAGCTCGGCAAGGCCCTCGAAGCGCGGCTCGATTTCGGCACACTCGCCAGACCGCTGGAGGTGAAAGTCGCGCTGTCGGGCGTCGACGAGGCGGGCGCAATCGCCAATCTCGATGCCGAACCCGGCGACTTCGACGCGATCCGCGCCGCGACCCGCACCGCTTGGGACCGCGCGCTCGGCGCCATCGCGATCGACGCGGCCAAACCGATCCGCACCAGCGTCTACACCGCGCTCTATCACAGCCTGCTCGCGCCGAGCGTGTGGAGCGACGCCGACGGCCGCTTCCGCGGGCCCGACGACCAGGTGCATGTGGCGACCGGCTATACCCAGCGGTCGACCTTTTCGCTGTGGGACACGTTCCGCGCCGAACATCCGCTGCTGACGCTGATCCAGCCCGCCGCGACCACCAGCGACGTCGTCCAGTCGCTGGTCGCCAGCCGCCGCTACAGCCCCGACGGCATCCTGCCGGTCTGGCAGTTCGCCGGGCGCGAAACTTGGACGATGATCGGCTACCACGCCGTCCCCGTCATCGCCGACGCCTATGCCAAGGGTATCAAGGGCTTCGACGCGACCGCCGCACTCGACGCGATGGTCGCCAGCGCCGACTATGCCCCGTACGGCGCGCTCGGCGCGTACATCAAGCGCGGCTATGTGCCGATCGACGCGGAGCCCGAAGCGGCATCGAAGACCGTCGAGTACGCCTATGACGACTGGACGATCGCCCGCATGGCCCGCGCGATGGGCCGCACCGACATCGCCGCCCGGTTCGAGAAGCGTGCCGCCAACTGGCGCAACAGCTTCGACGTGAAGACTGGCTTCGTCCGTGCGCGAAAGGCCGATGGCAGCTTCCGCACGCCGTTCGATCCGACCGCGATCAACTACGGATCCGATTATACGGAGGGCAATGCCTGGCAATATAGCTGGTTCATGCCGCACGATCAGGGCGGGCTGATCCGCCTGCTCGGCGGCGATGCGAAGACCGTCGCCAAGCTGGACGCGATGTTCGACTACGACAATTCGAAGATCGACTATTCCCACGCCGAGGACATCGCCGGGCTGATCGGCCAGTATATCCACGGCAACGAACCAAGCCACCACGTCGCCTATCTCTACGACTATGCCGGCCGGCCGTGGCGGACGCAGGAGCGGCTGAAGCAGATCGTCGACAGCCAGTACAAGCCGACCACGGACGGTCTGTCGGGTAACGACGATCTCGGCCAGATGTCCGCCTGGCTCGTCTTCACCGCGCTCGGTTTCTACCCCGTCGCCCCCGGCACCGGCGAGTATGTCATCGGTCGCCCGTTCCTGAACCGCGCGGTGCTGAACCTGCCGAACGGCAAGACCTTCGCGATCGTTACCGACGGCCTGTCCGACGCAAACCGCTATATCGGCCGCGCGACACTCAACGGCATGCCGCTGGAGAAAAGCGTCCTCACCCACGCGCAGATCGAAGCCGGCGGCGAACTCCGCTTCACGATGCAGCCGACGCCGAACACCAGATGGGCCACCGCGAAGTCGGCACGCCCCTATTCGATGACCCCCTACTGATCCTCACCCGCCAGGGGGAGGTGGATCGCGAAGCGAGACGGAGGGGGCGGAAAGGGCAACTCGAGTTCCGTGTCCTCCCCCTCCGTCACCTTCGGTGCCACCTCCCCCTGGCAGGGGAGGATCGAAGCAGGCGGACGCTACGGGTTTCGCCGCGTAACATTATCTCTATGATGCCCGGCACATCGACCGGGAGTTCCATGTGCAGTTTCTCTATCTCGCCGCCAGCGCTGTTACGCTGATG